>Ga0335072_10001064_pt1 | contig 46902 bp, 35 predicted proteins | sample Lox_Sample_21_FD_206725 | JGI IMG/M metagenome (GOLD analysis project Ga0335072, IMG submission 206725) | Soil microbial communities from Loxahatchee National Wildlife Refuge, Florida, United States - Lox_Sample_2.1 | ecosystem: Environmental > Terrestrial > Soil > Wetlands | place: USA... | reverse complement strand
TAACGATACAACAGCTGTCTCAATGATTGGCTCAGTGAAATTGGAATAACTGTGCAGATACAGTTTACCTCTAGTTAGACGAGAAGACCCTATGCAGCTTTACTGTTGCTAGTTATTGGATATGATTTAACTAATATTAGAGTATAAGGTAATTGGTGATTTGTTTGTTTATCACAGATATAATTGAAACACCTTTATTTTGTTTATCATATTGGCATAATTGTGCATTTTATACTAACTGGTATAAGATATAACCCACTATAGGGAACAATGGCTAGGAGGCAGTTTATGCGGGGCACAGATCCCATAAAAAGTACCTGGGTGTATCCAAAATTAATCTTGTAAACTTGTGGTTAATTTTTAATTAAAACGACAAGTAGTTTTACAAAATTTTGTGGAACTAAAATTTTAGTTTGTTATAAATTATAGCTATAGCTATAATTTATTCAGCTATATATCTATTAAGTTAGAAATAATATTTTTATTTCAAGTAAGATTTTAACTATATGGGGAATAGATGTAATTAAGGTATTATTAGTTATACTTATATAATAAGTATAACTATGTTATTGTTTATTTTTATTAGTATATTTTTAATATAAAAATTATTATTTAATTAATAAAATAATTGTGTATATTACTTATTAAGTTTAATGGCTTAATCTTGCTTTACTGTTTGATTTACACATCTATCAGTCGCGTAAGCGGGGCATATGATCACAAGATGCATAAAGGAAAGGTCTTGGATTTTTGAAAAAGCTACGCTAGGGATGTTAGTCCTCCAATGTTTTATCTATTTATTATATATTTTATATATAAAAAAGATAAATTTATTGGTTAATTATTGGGTTAATTTCAAGAATAACATAATATGTAAATTATGTGTACTTGAAGCGAAATTTGTTTTAGCATCGCTTTAAACATAAATTAGTACTTTAAAGTACTAATTTATGTTTAAAAGTTAAGAGCAAAATCGTTCAACGACTAAAAGGTGAATATTGCTAATAATAATCCTTTTAATAATGCCCAACTTTTTACTTATATTTAGTTAAATAAAATATTGAAATAATCAATATTTTATTTAAATATATTTTAATTATATTTTATTCTTCTTATTAAGAAGAATAAAATATAATAATATTAGCAATATTCATTAATATTGAGAATATAATATAAATTATGTATATAAATGAAACTGTAAGTACAATTAAACCCTTAATTTTTACAAAAAAGTTAAATGATAGTATAAAAACTATACCTTTAAATAAAGTAAAAAATACTTTAGGTCTTGTAAGATACTTTCCGCCCGCAAATCAAGAATGATATAACAGTATATATGCATATAATAGTGCATATATTAAGAATATTGTTGTTGCAGATAAGAATTTAAATAAATTAATTAAAAGTTATTTTAATATTTGCTTTAGCAAAAAACTTTTGCAAAATAAACGTATTCTTACTAGGTATAAAAGATTAACAGTAAATAAGGTATTTGTTAATAAGGCTGAGTTAAAACACACTAATTCTAAAGTTATAATTACTTTGTATATATACAACGAAGAAAGAAGAATATTACTTAATAGATTAAAAAGAATAGAAAGTATATTGTTTTCTTCGTTTAAACCTTCTTTAAATGAATTAAGTAGAAATAAAGCTTTATCCCTATTTAATAAAATAAGTATAATTAGGCAAGGAAAAGAAAACTTTTCTTTCAAAATTTGATTAGAAGAGTGTAGAAATCATATTATCGAAGTAATAAATTTAGAAGAAAAAGTGTTGAAAACAATCGATAAATCAAAACTCAAAAATCAAAAAGAACTAGAAATTGAAATATTAAAAGAAGATGTTAAAAAAATATCAGCTATTATAACTATCTGTGAAAATGACCCTAATATTTATGTTAAATATAGTAATATTTACAATAAATTTCTAAGTGAAACTTTTTTAGATAGAGAGATAATTATTATTGCTTATTTTAAATTATTATTAAGTTTAAATAAATCTAAATTTGAAGATAAATTCTTATTTAAATTAAAGACTTTAATTAATAAAATTTATAATAAGGAAATTGAATTTAATATAATTAACTTAAAAGCCGTTTATCTAAATAGTGATATATTTACACAGGCTATATCTTTAAAATTAACTAACCGGAATAATAGGTTATTAACAATTTTAAAGTATTTTTTATACATGGTTAAATTGCCAAAAGCTAATTTGTTGAAAGAACGGTTTTCTCATATTAATATTAAAAACTTATGAGATAATAGGGTTAAAAACTTAACCTTATCATCAATATTAGATCTAAAAAATGATAGTTTAAATCGATTGTTAATTGATCTTTTTTCTAACTCTAATTTTTTAAAAAAATCAGATGGACGGGAATTTTGTACAAATAATAATACAACTAAGCCTAATTTAGACATTAACCTGCTAAACTATGTTTTAAATAGTTTAAAGCATAAAAGTATGGGAGGTGTAAGATTAGAAGCTAGAGGTAGATTAACAAGACGTTTTACAGCTTCAAGGTCAGTTTTTAAGGTAAAGTGAAAAGGTAGTTTAAGAAATATAGATTCCTCTTATAAAGGGTTGCCTTCAGTTATGATAAGGGGACACGTTAAGCCAAATGTACAGTATTCAATTATTAATTCAAAAACTCGTAATGGAGCCTTTGGTATCAGAGGTTGAATAAGTGGTAAATAAATGAAAACGTTTATATTAATATAATAATATATGAACTATATTCACATTTTTCGTGTTGGATTAACTAAATATATAGAGTAAAAATGAAGAAATAGTCTGAACCATTTTGTGAAAAGTGGAAATAAGGGTTAAATTACCTTATGTTAACAAATATTGAACAGGCTAATTGCGCCAGAGAGTACAAATTGAGTGCGCAGTTTGGCACCTCGATGTCGGCTTAACTTATCCACATGAATGCAGAAGTTATGAAGGGTTCGACTGTTCGTCGATTAAAAAGTTACACGAGCTGGGTTAAATACGTCGTAAGACAGTATGGTTTCTATCTTCTAGAGGGAATTATAATAAAATAAAGATGGCCCCCTCGTACGAAAGGAGCTGGGTCTATTAACCTCTGGTTTACCTGTTGTTTATGTGTCTAATATTAATTTAAGTATAAATTATTTTGTACAAGAATGTTACTTTTACTTTAGTAAATTTATAGCATAGGCATGGCAGGAACACTATGTTAGTTGAAGATAAGTGTTGAATGCATCTAGATACGAAACTTACTTTAGGATATTATTAAATATGCGTGATATAACATCACGATTTTAAGCATAATTATGTTTAATTAATAGGCTTTAGTTGAAAGGATTTAAATGTCTTCAGACATAAAGTACTAATTTTTAGTTTACTAATTTTTATCTATATCTCATATTGTATAAATTAACTTTAAAGGTTATATTATAACTAGGTATTACTTAATAGTTGGCCTGGTTAGCATAAAAGTAATGTAACTGTTTTGTAACCAGTTGAAGCAAGTGCGATACTTGCACTGGGCTTTACATCTGTTGAAAGGCCTTATAGTCAAGTGGTTTAAGACATAATGTTTTCATCATTATATTCAAGGGTTCAAACCCCTTTAAGGCTAACTACTGCTTATTAGTATGTTTTATTGATATTGGTACACCAATATTATAGCTATGCGGATTGATGTAATAGTAACATAATTGGTTCATGCCCAGTAAATATAGGTGCAAATCCTTTGTCCGTACTTATTTATCTGTCTATGTTTTATATATAGAATATAAGGGCTATAGCTTAATTGGTAAAGCAAACTGCTCATGACGGTTAAGATGAGTGTTCGAATCACTTTTGCCCTATAATTGGTATATTAATATATGTAACTATCCAGTACTGGATAAAAATATATCTTTATGGTATATAATTTATATTTTGATTATAATAAATAAGAAGGAATACTTATTATTATAGGAAGATAGGATCATTTGTCGTGTTAATATAATCATTTTATATTAGTAATGGTATGGTATCGAAATGTATTAAGGGATAAGTATTATCAAGTTTATAAAGAATTGGGATTCTTCTTTCTGTTTAGTAAGACCTCTTTTTATATCGCTAAAAGCTTATAAGTAGCACAAAAATTACTAATAATAGTAAAATCCCGGTCTTTAAATAGTAAACAAGAATGAGTTATACACTTATAATTATATTCATATATTTATGAATATAATAATCCGAGTGCTGGAATGGAAGACAGTCTTTACTTAAGCTAAAGTGACGCAAGTCGTGAACGTTCAAGTCGTTCTTCGGATACATGGAAAATACGAATAATAACCATACAAACAAAAATACTACTTTGATCAAGCCTATTCGGGGGCAATTTCCTTAACGGTATTTAATAGCAAAACAGGAGAAGTTATATACTCTACAAGCATTAGAAGAACTGCTAAATTTATTGGTATATGTTATTCATACCTTACTAAGTGTTTAGTTAATAATTACTATTATAAGGGTAAGGGATATTTAGTAAACAAAAGTTTACATTAGACCCTAATTGAATTACAGGTTTCACAGATGCTGAGGGATCTTTCATTATAAGTATTTATAAAAATAAAACTAATAAAACAAAATGGAGAATTCAAGCATCTTTTGCCATAGAATTACATGTTAGAGATATGGATTTACTTTTACAAATTAAATCTTTTTTTTTTTATAAGGTAGGTAGTATTCATATTAAGAAAAATATAAGTGCAGTATATCATGTTCGTACTTTAGATTTAATTAATAATTTAATTATACCTTATTTTTCAAAATATACTTTGATTACCAAGAAGTATAGTGATTTTATATTATTTAAAAATATTGTAAAACTAATGAACAATAATGAGCATTTAAATAAAGAAGGATTAAGTAAAATAGTTAACTTAAAAGCTATTTTGAACAATAGACTTTCAAAACCAGTAATTACCTATTTTCCCGAAGTGAAAAAAGCTGATAGAATAAGAGTTAATTTACCTACTATAATTCAATTATTATTGAATTGCAGGATTTATCAGTGATGATGGTTGCTTTTATATAAATATCTTAAAATCCAAAGATAGTAGGTTACGCTGTAAAACTAAGAATAAGTATCACTCAACATTCTAAAGATGAATTATTAATGAATAGTATAGCTAAGACTTTAAGATGTGTTTATGTTTATAAACATTCCAAAAACGGAGTAGTTTTTACGATTTCTACTTTTAAAGATATTTATAATAGAATGATACCTTTATTGGATAAGCATCAAATTAAAGGTATTAAATATTTAAATTTTAAGGATTTTTGTATGACAGCAGAATTAATTAATGATAAAATTTACTTAACGTCGGAAGGATTGGAGCAAATACATAAAATTAAGCTTGGTATGAACAAAAGTAGAATAAGCTTATAAATCTATAAGGAATAGGGGAAATAGTATTAATTAGGTAAAACAGTAATCTTGCACATTGCTCTTATAGGTTCAATTCCTATTTTCTCCAATTTTCTATAAAAATAGGAATAATAATAAATTGTTTCTTGCCAAGGTTATGCCAAGGTATAAATCACAGGTAATGTTATTAAAAGTGATTTTAATAAAAATGAGTATGATGAAATGGTATACATCCAGTCCTTAGACCACTGGGGCTTAATCGCTTTATGGGTTCAAGTCCCATTACTCATACAGGGAATTTAGTCCCTTTTAAAAGATAAAATAGAAAAAACATGATGAATAACAAAAATAATAATAGTGGCTGCCTCCTCTTTAATGATAATAATCGTCCGCTCCTCCTCTCTAAGAACAAGGGCTGCCTCCTCCCAAATAATACGGAAAATTTATCTAATAACAATGCTTCTAATTTAACTTCTTTTACACGCAATATGGCCACACAACAACCTACAATAGCATCTTGTGTAGAACAAGAACAAGAACTAGAACTTGAACAAGAACAGGAAGAAACAATTTATTGCCATGGCTCTGCCAAGGTATTAGATAAATGCATAAACGAAGATTTTGAATTACTTATTGATAACGATGATACTTTATTTACTTTAGCTTTAAATTATAGTGAATACTATTCGGAAAAAGTTGGTAATATAATAACCAAAATGGTAGTTATAAAAGAGTCATATTATATTAATATTGATGAATTAAGTAAAGTATTAGCTGTTATGAATATATATCAACTATATATTTTTTCTTAAGATTTTTCATTGTTTAAGTTTTTAAAAAGCTTGAGAAGCTCAATTGGTCGAGCGGGGTCCTGAAGAGACCTAGGTTGTAAGTTCAAATCTTACTTTGAGCAAAAAAATGCCAAATTATTCATTAAATGAGTATTTATATAAATATTACCCAGAATGCTCCGAGATAAATGTAATAAATACCTATTTCTTTATCTAAATTTTATAAGTAATAACAATCATAAGTTAAATGGTAAGCTTGTCGTTTACCACACAATAATTGTCGGTTCGAATCCGGCTGATTGTATTTAGAGAATTTGTCTCTTTTTGTAAAATATAATTTATATATAAGTATATGCTTTCTACCAATTACATATTGTTGCGTATAAGACAATTTTTTTTAAGTCCCTTTCTTCCCCTTTTATTAGGTTTAATTTTATTCACCCTATATTCCCTATATTTTGGATTACCTATATTATGTGAAGGCAATGAAACGGTCTATGACTTAAAATTTAATTTAATAACTGAAACCCATAAGCATCGTATGAATATTATCAATTATGAGATGCTTATGGATACTTATAATTTGATGACTGCACGTCCTACAAATCAAAGAAATTTTGAAATAGAAGTATAACTTTTAGAGGCAAGCCGTAAGACTACTGATTACATAAAAGATGGTTACAGTGCAATTAATGCAATTATAGGGAGGATTAGAGTCATAGAACCTACTTTTCAGTCGCCTATTCAACATGTAAATTACCTGCGTGTTGTAAGACAATAAAGTTATTAAAGATATTTATTTACTTGAAAATATAAATTTTATTTAAATGTACCACTAGAGGATTAGTCTTATATTTAAATATGTATATTAAAAAATTAATAACTATGAAAAACAATTTATTTTATTATATTTTATTCATATAGTCTCTGTGTTGCATCTTTAAAATTTAGTGATGTATTATTACTTAATAATCATAATAAAATTAGGTCTATCGTCAAAAGTAAGGGTTCTACCTTTAATATTAGAGAAATTGTCCTTTTAATTAATTGGAAAATTTTCCATTGGTAGACAAATTTCACTTAGGATGAAATGATATATATCGTGCAAGTTCGAATCTTGTCGCCTATAATAATATAGTTAATACAAAAAAGGTTTTTATATTATATATCTCGTAGACTAATGGGTAAGTCATGAATTTTTGGTATTTAGTATTGAATGTTCGAATCATTCCGAGATAAAGTATCACTATTTGATATTCATAAATAGAGGTGATTGTAGTTCAATAGGTAGAACAGCCATTTGTGGTATGGCGTGTCTCTGTTCAATTCAGGGTTTTCACCCATTAAGATAAAATAAGATAAGATAAAATATTATTTTTTATTATAGCCAGGGTAGTTCAATAGGTAGAACATTAATTTCATGCATTAATAGCGAGAATTCGACTTTCTCCTCTGGCTCACTCTTTAAAGGTTTGAAGTAATTGACTTCTTTTTAAGATAAGGATTAAATATGAATAAATTATTTTTGTGAAAATTATATGTCTAAAATTTTGGTTACTTGTAATAGTCACATTTACAGTGTTTTATTTCTTTGTGGTCACGCTAATATTTTATAGAAATATTAGAATATTGTGATAAAAAGTCTGCTATTGATAGAGAGCAATATTACATAGACTTGTTAAAGCCAGAATACAATATCTTAAAGATAGCAGATTCAAAAATTGATCATTGTGCAACAGTACTTGATAAGACTTAAATTTTTCCTATGTGTATATCTTGTATAATTGTGCTTCAAAAGTACATATTAGAAGGTTCGAATCCTTAAAAATTATGTTAGTTTATTCCATATTATTTGTATTACTATCCAATGCCGTCACATTAAGACGAGATAAATCGATACTTTTTAGCAGAGTATCCATAATTATATTATTATATTCTATTTTATTTGCTGAAAATAGCTTATATATGACTTCTATAAATAGAGGTATAGGTATATATAGTGGTTTATTTCACATTACTAGTACTACACAAATATTTCATATATTTATATTTCTAATAAGTGCAGTTATATTACAATTAACTGCATTTTTTCCTAGAAAAGTGTGATTAGAAAAATATTCTTCACTTAATAAAATACTATTTTATAATTTTATTTACTATAATAAAAAAATAACAAACAAAATGGGAGAACAATTTAAAATAATAGAATATCCTTTAATTATGTTATTCATAATAACAGGATCTGTATTTTTGATAAGTACAAGTGATTTAATATCAATATTCTTAAGCATAGAATTACAAAGTTACGGTTTATATTTATTAAGTACATTATATAGAAATTCAGAATTGGCTACTTCAGGTGGTCTTACTTATTTTTTATTAGGAGGTTTAAGTTCTTGTTTTATACTTTTAGGTACTGGTTTATTATACTCAAACTCAGGTATTACTAATTTAGACGGTTTATATGTTATTAGTAGCTTAAGTGATATTACAAGTAATGACAATATTTTGTATTGATATGAACACTATTATATAAATATGTCATTACTTATATTAAGTATTGGTTTTTTATTTAAAGTAAGTGCAGCCCCTTTTCACTTTTGATCTCCGGATGTATATGATGCTATACCAACTATAGTGACAACATTTGTTGCTATAGTTGCTAAAATATCAATATTAATATTTTTATTAGAATTGGTACATTACACTAATAATGTTTTATTTGATTCAGAGTTTGCTTGAACTTCAAGTCTATTGGTTAGTTCTTTACTTTCACTTCTTATAGGTACAATTGTAGGTTTAACACAATTTAGAATCAAAAGATTGTTTGCTTATAGTACTATAAGTCATTTGGGTTTTATACTTTTAGCTTTGAGTATTAATAGTATAGAATCTATTCAAGCATTTATATTTTATTTAATACAATACTCTTTAAGTAATTTGAATGCTTTTATATTACTATTAAGTATAGGATTTTCCTTGTATTATTATGTTAATGACAATAAAGAGTATCAGCAATTATCCGACAAAAATAATTCGCCTATACAATTAATTAGTCAAATAAAAGGATTTTTTTATATAAATCCTATATTATCTATTAGTTTTGCAATTACTATATTTTCTTTTGTAGGTGTACCACCTCTTATAGGATTTTTTGCTAAACAGATGGTATTAAGTGCAGCTTTAGATAATGGATATATATTTCTTACTTTAATTGCCATATTAACTAGTGTTATAAGTGCAGTTTATTATTTAAATATAGTAAAACAAATTTTTTTCGAAGAATCTGAGTATACAATAAATCCTGAGTTAAATAATACAGATATTCATGCAAATATTATTAGAAAAGAAGCCCTAGTAGAAAAATTAAAATTTAACTATAAAAATATTATTTTGTCTAGTTATTTAACTATATCTGTTAGTACATTAACATTAATTATCTTACTATTTATTTTTATGCCTCAAGAATGATTAAGTATGGCTAATATATTAGCATTAATATTATTTAACCCTTAAATGACAAGTATAACTTTTTTTTTCTTTTTTATACCATTATTGGTTCTTATTTTATTAGCAGTAAATTTAATTTTTGCACCCCACAATTCTTACCAGGAAAAAGATAGTGCATTTGAATGTGGGTTCCATTCATTTTTGTCTCAAAATAGAACACAATTCAATATCTCCTTCTTTATATTTGCCTTATTGTTTTTATTATTTGATCTAGAAATACTTTTGGTCTATCCTTACGTGGTAAGCGCATATACAAACAGTTTGTATGGCTTGGCTTTAATGTTAATATTCTTTTTAGCATTAACATTAGGTTTTGCCTTTGAAATTGGTAAAGGTGCGCTTAAATTAAGTTCGAAACAAAATAGCATTGAAACTATTATGAATAAAAATATAATAAGTTATATAGATATAAGTTTTGGTGAAAATTCTCACTTAGGGTTAAGTAAAAGTAATTATAAAAAGAAAAATGATTAAAATGCAATGCAGATTTTTTAATACATTATCCTATAAATTTTACAATAATATTTTACAACCCAAATCCACAATAATGTATAATAATGCCTTATTAGACAAAGATATTATATTAAAAGACAATAAAAAGAAATCGGGAATTTATATGTGGAAAAACCAGATAAATAATAAAACATATATAGGTAGTGCAGTTGATTTGGGACGAAGATTATCTAGATATTATCAACCTATTCACTTAAAACTTCAATTAAAGAAGGGTAATAGTGCTATATACAGTGCGTTATTAAAATATGACTATTCCAGTTTTCAGTTACTTATATTAGAGTATTGTGAACCAATTAATCTTATTAGAAATGAACAAAATTATATAGATATTTACAAGCCAGAATATAATATTCTTTCCTTAGCGGGTTCACGTCTTGGTCATAAAGTTTCAGATAAAACTAAAGCTTTAATATCTCTTGCAGGATTAGGTAGTTTACGTACCAAGGAAACACGAGCAAGAATAGCAGCAGGCCTAGGTATTCCTGTTGTTGTATTAGATTTGAAGACAAACAAGTCTACAGAATATGTATCTATAAGTGATGCAGCAAGATTTTTTAATATTTATCCTAAAAAAATATGAAGAGCTGTTAACAACAATAAACTTTATTTAGGTCGTTATCAAATAACTCCAATAATTAAAAATAAAAAGGAAGTACTTGATAAAAGATTGAATAAAGACTCAATAAATAGTAAAGGCTTTGTTAATGATGATACATCAGATAAAAGCGTTATTAACTTAAGAAATAAATCTTTTATGCACACTAACTATTTTGAACTCATGTTTAATTGGATTATAATAAATAAAATTGTTATTTTTTTAATATTATTAGTTATAATAATGGTTATTATGTTAATAATATATGTACCCATTTTTGTCCTAGCCTATATAAATATACACGATCAATATATTCATACTATAAATAGTGTCAAACTTAATCACTTAAAAGATATGTTAGAATATAGGCTTACATTAACTACCAATTTTAGTAATACGGATAAAGAGTTAATTAATATTAATAAATCTATTAGACTAATTCCCTTTCATCAAAAAGTAGTAATTAAGTCTAATTATACTAATAAAAGTTTGTCTAATGAACCTAGTATTGCTGAACTTATTCTAAAAGAAGTTAATTCCGATTTCAGTTCTACAACTTCACCTATTCTAGAGGAAGTTCAATTAAACAATATAAATCTTACTGTAAAGACAGAAGTAGTACAGCATAATATGGTAAATAATGCATTAGGAATATATACCGATAAAGGTTATCTTATTTCCAGATTAAATGATTCAATGGAAACTGATAGAATTAAAGGTAAAGAATTATTAAATTATGAATCAAATATATTATATATATTAGTAAACGGATTATCTCCTAGTATTTATTAAAAGACATTAGTAATGGTGGATGAAAAAAGTTTTATAAATGTGGATTTAATTTTTATCGGTTTATCTAGGCCTTAATCTAGTATTGTGTTAACAATGACATCTATCTTAACAAAAGTGAAAATTTTATTATATAAAAAAATATGTATAGATAAGGCTAGATTTAAACTCCTATTATCCTATATCTTAAGGGAGGTTTTATTTATAGTTAGTCTTATGTTTCTTGTCTTTATTTCAATTGTTTTATGAAATATTTTTTTTGGGGATGTGATACTTTGTGATTCGATACCTGAATTAAATATAGCAAATCCAGAAAGTGTTAGTCAAAATCAAGGTGAAAATTTGTCTTCCGATAGCCAATCTTATACATCAAATATAAAGTGCTTATATCTTCACAATAAATGTAAATTATTACAAGGGTTAAAAAATGGTATTAAAAAGAATATTGATTTAGGAGTCCATAAATTTTATCTTGCAAAACGAACATTTTCTTGGTTTCTTAAACCAAGTAAACGGGGCGGAGGTAGGGGATTGTAAATAATTATATCTATACTATTTTCTTAGCTCTTGTATAACTATTGCTATAAAATTATAGGTTTTAGTTTTTATCTAGAAAACGAATAAATATCTAGTATTGTATTAGTTTAATATATTTAACCATGAGAAATTTTAAAAATGTTATTATGACTAATTTATTCATTCATCCCTTGCAAAAAGCTAAAAAGTTATATGATCCCATCTTACTTAATAGGATATTTAGTACATCTAGCCTTAATAAGATAATTATAATATTTATTGTTGGGTTTATTTCAAGAATAGTAGTAAATTATATTTATGATATAAATGTTTATTTTGATTATTTAAGTATAATATCTTTATTATATTATATTTATATGGCTTGTCTTGTTGTTTTGCTTCACGAGCTTGTTACTTATTTTGATTTTAGTATTATTCCTTCAATTCCTAATATTTTTAGTGCGGTGAAAAGAGTTTTTTCTAATCTTTTCCCTATTAATAGTGTAGTATTCTCTAAGAATACTTATAAAACCTTGAAGGTAGAGTATTTTAATATATCTTACATTAAAAAGTTTATTAAGGAATTAATTTATAAAGTTAAAGCTCCTCTTTATTTAAATGGGCCCGATTCTAATGTATTAGTAGATACTAATATTACTTCGCTAAAAAGTACCTCAGTACCTACTATAGTAAATAAAGGTACTAATAACGGCAAAGATTTATTAGCTAAAAGTACATACAACTATAATAATACCGGCGAAGGGGGTAATACTAATAATATAGGTGATAGAAATGAGAATAGAAGATTGCCTAGACGAATTAGCAGAGGAGATAGTGTAAGAGTAGTGGAAGGTAGTAATAATCTTCCAGTTGATAGGCGAACTAGTATAAGAACAGAGTTTGGTTATTCTGCTAATACCAGTTCAGGTATTAATAATCAAACGGATGACAAATTATGTTTTAAAATTGATACCATTCATGATGGTGTTAATGCTAAACCATTAGTTACTCCTAATATACCTCAAACTAATAATTTTAGTGCTAATACTACTAGTAATGCTGATCTTATGCCAGAACCTCTTTTTGCCAATGTTTCTCGAAATAAGCCGTATGTTTCTTCAAGTGTTTATTCCCAGAGAGATGGTATAGAGTCTCAAGACACTATTAGACCTGTTACTCCTGTTTCTTCATATAAAATATCATCTTTTGATAAGTCTAATATAGTTGAACCGGCAATTAGTCAACATCCTGCAATGTATAGAACTAGTGTTCCAATTATACCTAGTCAAGATTCACTTGCTTCGCATGGAAGCTTTAACACTAATAAGTCTACTTCAGTTGTTACTAATCCTAATGCTAGTTTTGCTGATGGGGATGTATTAAGTGTATATAGAAATCAGGTTCTTAGTCGTAATGATGACGGTGTTAGAGTTTCACAAGATCTTCCAGTAGTTTCTAGTCAGGAATTTACAGTAAAGAAAAGAGGATTATTAGGAAAATTTAAATTAGGTTTTAATTATTTAGGTGATAAATTAAACAGTAGTACTAGTAAAGTAGAAGGTGTTTATGTTAAATACCATGATATAAGTAAACGTAAGTTCTTCTGAACTATTTGAGAAAAAAGACATGGTAACTATGAATCTTATGAAGATTTTAAGAAATCATGGGACCCTAATACAAATATTTGACAGGAAATAAGGGAAAGAACTAAAACAGATATGAGTACTGATGTTGAAGGGATTTTAGGTATTAATACTAGCAGAAGAGGTATACAACCCAGTGAAAGAAGAGAAATAAATAGGGCAGTTTCTAATTTATTACATGATAACCGTCCTTTTGCTAGACCTGTTGCCGGTGATGATAACCTTGGGCATGATAATAACTCTGGGCATAACCGTAGTCATCATCATAGACATGGACATCGGCATAGACATGGCCATAGAAATAATCGTGGCTAATAATAGATAATTATTCAAAGATTTTTAAGTAGATAAAAACTATAAAGATGAAAACAATCTCTTTATATACACTACTAATGGATTGGTTTATCTAGAACCTTTAAAAGATAAAATTATTTTTTATAGATCTAGTATTGTGTATTTTAATAAAAAGTAGTAAAAATAATCGTGAAAAAAGTATTTAAAGATATATGAATAGGGATTAAATTTGCTTTTAAGTTACCTAGTTTACCGGAATCCGTAAATAGATTTCATAATAACCGTATAACTAGGGTTTTTAGGGTTTTAGGTGGTCTATCTATATTATTAGTATTAAGTGGGTCTGAATTTGCTAAACATTATTTATTTTATGTAATATTTCCCTTAGCATTCTTACAATTTATATATATTATTATTATAAATTTAATAAAATTTATTTATATAGTATATTTATGAAGAAATAAAAAACTTGAGGTAAGAAATTCTCCGTTAAATAGATTAGCTAGTTTCAGTGTTACTTTAATTAGTTGTGTGAAAGGTACATGCGTATTGGGATTAAGCGGAGGTACTGCATTAGGAATGGGATTAGGTATTGATGAGCTTTTAATAAACTATGGGCGTGATCCAGTATTTAGAGATACTCTTGGTAAAGGATTGGATAAAGCTTTAACTAGTATAGGTTTTGATAATCCTAATAAAGATATTCCTAATATTGATGGCAACATAAAAGAATTAAAGTTTAGATATAATAAATTGGTAGATCTAAATAAAGATATTGATGATCTGAATTTAATCACTAAAGAAGCTGGTGTTAAAGATTCAAGCTTTGTAAAGGAAATTAAAGAAGATCTTAAAGCACGTATTGAGGAGGAGAAAAGATCGATAGCTATTCAACAAAGTAAAATTTTATCGCAATTGAAAAATAATCCTTTTGCTAAAAAATAATTGTTTTTAACAACAATTTTTAGTGTTTGTTAAAAAAATAGGTTTATCTAGTGCCTTAAATAGTAGTATTTACATAAAAAAAGAATAAAAAAATGTTACAAAATAGATTTTTCAAGAAAAAATTAATAATTATACCTCAATATCTTATTTCCTTGATTTTAACTCTTTTTATGAGTTTATGTTAAATAATTTTCATACAGGTGTTCAACACATTATATGTTTAACAATAGAATTTGAGGCTAGAGCTGACGAAAGTTTAATTTGTGACTTAGATTTAGATTTGAAAGAAGATATTGATTATCAATGTATTAATAATGCATATATATGATTAGAGTCTACTCTTTATAATCTAGACTTTCATAAACGTAGTTCGATTAAATCCCTTGAGTTAGATTATTGTTTATACTATATCGATTTAACTTAAATTAAGTTAAATAGGCTTATCTAAAGCCTTTAAGATTTATAGTCTTATAAATTTAGTATTGCGTTTCATATTTCAATAAATACTACAATAATGTATAAAAACATGAATAAAAATAAAAGAAATAATTCTTTATCAGAACATCAATATATAATAAGCCCTCAACTACATGAACTCTTGGAGAGAGGAACTACTAATGATAATAAATTTTTAGATAAAAAAAGTGATGGTCTTTATCTAGTAATGTTCAGAGTTTTAAATAAGGATAGTAATGTATTAATATGTAATTATATTTGTTATAATTTATTATTTTTACAGTGCTTAATTTTTTTTTTCATGGTTAGAGTTGAGTTTTCAACTGACATGGGCCTAAATGAAGGAAATGATTACTTAATACATTTAGATTATGAATTTCTAAAAGATGAAGATAGAAAAAAGAATAAATTATTTTTAAATGTAAGTAATAAATATTATAAAGATCTTTTGGATTATATTGCTAGTTCCGATTTTACTATAGAAGGTATATTATATAGAGTAAATAAATTAATTTTAATTTCTAGCTCTGAAGAAATGTCGGCTATAATAGAGTCAGCTTATAAAAAGGAATATGTAAGATTTATAAATAAAGTATTAAGTAATAAAGAGGGAAATAATTTACTTGAAGAATCTTCGCAAGATTCTCTTATGCAAGAGGAAACACCTATAAATATGATAAACGGTAATCTTTTTGTAGTTAAGAATATTAAGTTATTAATAGATAATATAAAGAAAAAGGGTTACATCGTGAACGGTGGCCCTCAAGCATGAAGAGATCAAATAAATTCTATTAGCAGTTTTCTTAGTTGTTTAGATTATGATTTTAGAAATAGTCTTTATAATCATAATCGTTATCATGTACACCATGAAAATATAGAAAGTAAGTTACTCTTAGATAAAAACAAATTCTCCTTTAATAATATACATATGAATTTAGGAAAGGTAAGATGATATTCCACGAAAATTAATAAAAGTGGTGATCTTTCTTCTTGTAGAGAAATATGCCTTGATTGTCTTGATACCTTAAATTGATTTTATCTAAATAAAGGAGGATTTATAATCTCAACTAATAGTTTATCTTTACCGAATATATTAGAAGATAAAGTTGGAATTTACGTCTATCAATTAATATCGGATAAAAATAATATTTTTATAGGCTTAGCCTATAATGTTCCAGAGCGGCTAGTAGAACATAGATATTGTATTAATAATGATATCAATGCTTGCCCTCAATTTTATGATTCTGTAAAGAAATATGGCTGGGATAATTTTAGATTAGGCATACTAGAATATATAGATTTACCAAGAAAAGTTATTATTAATAAAATAGCTATAAGAAAATTTTTATTAGATAGAGAGGAATTTTACTTAAATAAAATGAGTCCAATATTAAACATAAATAAACTGCCTATTTCCCTTATAAGGCGTAAACAAATAAAGGAAATGCGCAAATTTATAAAAGCTTTAAGTAAAAAAAAGAGATAATTCATTTCTTGGTCAAAATAGAACACAATTTAGTATATCTTTTTTCATATTTGCGCTACTTTTTTTATTATTTGATTTAGAAATTTTATTAGTTTATCCTTATGTAGTAAGTTCTTATACTAATGGTATATACGGATTAATGTTAATGCTTATATTTTTTCTAGCTTTAACTTTAGGATTTGCCTACGAATTAGGTAAGAATGCATTAAAAATAGATAGTAGACAAATATTTACCTTAAGAGATAAAAGTTCAAATATTACTACTTATATTTCTGCTTTTTTTGCTTAAAAGCATAATTTATATATGTTAAGTGTTTTTTTTTAACACTAAGCTGTTATAAGGTTTCTAGTTTTTAGTATAGGAATATATGTGTTACAAAAATTATATAGTATAATATAGAACTATGTTTATGTAAATAGTAATTTTATTATATTATATTTAATTAAATATAATATAATATACATTTACATAATAATAATAATTTATTAAAAGAATTAATTTAACCTTTCTTAATATAAATTTTAAAGTTAAATAAATATATATATTTATTTATTAAATAGTTGGTATATATATATATATATATTTAAGCGAGACTTTATAAAAAGCTCTAATATGTAATAAAGGACTAGATGGATTTTTTTTTAAGAAAATGTTTTCTTACATAATTAAAAATATATACAGTAATTGTGATACCCCTAGACCTTGAGGTTTGTATTTTCAGGATAGTGCAACACCACAAATGGAGGGTTTAGTAGAATTGCATGACAATATAATGTTTTATTTAGTTATTATATTATTTGCTGTAGGATGAATAATGCTTTCAATAGCTATAAATTATGTCCATAAAAAATCTCCCATTTCTCATAAATATTTGAATCATGGTACTTTGATAGAATTAATATGAACTATTACTCCGGCTTTAATATTAATACTTATAGCGTTTCCATCGTTTAAATTATTATATTTAATGGATGAAGTTAGTGATCCTGCCATGTCTGTATTAGCTGAAGGACATCAGTGATATTGAAGTTATCAATATCCTGATTTTTTAACTTCAGATAATGATTTTATAGAGTTTGATTCTTACTTGGTTCCTGAATCCGACTTAGAAGATGGAGCATTAAGAATGTTAGAAGTAGATAATAGAATTATAATACCTGAATTAACACATGTGAGATTTATAGTTACAGCTGCGGATGTAATACATTGTTTAGCCTGTCCTTCTTTAGGTATTAAAGTTGATGCATACCCTGGTAGACTAAACCAGGCTTCTGTTCTTGTTAACCGTGAAGGGGTATTTTATGGTCAATGTTCAGAGATATGTGGTATATTACACAGTTCCATGCCTATAGTCATAGAATCTGTATCTATTGAAAAGTTTTTATTATGGTTATACGAACAATAAAATATTATATATATATAATATATATTATCATTAGACATAAATATATAAATTATTTCTTATAATTGTTAACTATATGTATAAAATTTTTTTGTCTAGTTAGACAATAATACATTTCTTGTTATATATAGTTAACAATATTCTTATTAGCTTAATGGCAGAGCAAGATACTTCTAATATCAGGATCTTAGTTCGAATCTAAGATAAGAATTATCTAATATAATGTTTATATATTATATATACATTATATATTATATAAATTTAAATATGTTTATGTTAATTCTAATATAATTATTAATTATTTTCTTCTCTTCTCTTCTCTTCTTCTATTGTTTATAATAACTATTAATAGTTTTAATTATTCTTTATATTTTTCTTAGTCATTGCTTATAGTTTTCTTAATTATTATCCATAATCTCGCCTTAAAACAATAATTTATATATGTATATAAATATACAATGAATTTATCTATAATACTTTTTCTAATCGGAATTTTAGGATTCGTCTTAAATAGAAAAAATATAATATTAATGCTTATTTCTATAGAAATAATGCTTTTAGCCATTACATTTTTAATATTGGTAAGTTCTCTTAGCTTTGATGATATATTAGGTCAAACATATGCTATATATATTATAGCAATTGCTGGTGCAGAGTCAGCAATAGGTTTAGGTATTTTGGTTGCTTTTTATAGATTAAGAGGAAGCATAGCTATAGAATATAAGTAATGTATCTAGCGATTATAACTTTACCTTTATTAGGAGCGATGGTTTCTGGATTTTTTGGAAGAAAAGTTGGAGTTAGTGGAGCACAGTTAATTACATCTCTATCTATAATTATAACAACTTTGCTATCAATAATCGCTTTTTTTGAAGTAGGTCTAAATAACATACCAGTGTCAATAAATCTTTTTAAATGAATAGATAGTGAGTCACTTGATATTTTATGGGGTTTTCATTTCGATAGTTTAACAGTAAGTATGCTAATACCTGTGCTAATAGTTTCTTCTTTAGTGCATATATATTCTATAGGTTATATGAGCCATGATCCACATAATCAAAGATTCTTTAGTTATCTTAGTTTATTTACGTTTATGATGATAATATTAGTTACAGCTAATAGTTTTTTATTAATGTTCGTTGGTTGAGAAGGAGTAGGTATTTGTTCATATCTTCTAGTAAGTTTTTGATTTACTAGAATAGCCGCGAATCAAAGTTCTGTTTCTGCTTTCTTAACAAATAGAGTAGGTGATTGTTTTTTAACTATAGGTATGTTTGCCTTATTGTGGTCATTTGGTAATGTTGATTATAGTACTGTATTTTCATTAGCTCCTTTTGTTAATGAAAATATTATTACAATTGTAGGTATATGCCTAGTAATAGGAGCTATGGCTAAAAGCTCCCAAGTAGGATTGCATGTTTGGTTACCTATGGCTATGGAAGGTCCTACACCAGTTAGTGCTTTAATCCATGCGGCTACCATGGTTACTGCTGGTGTATATCTTCTTATGCGTGCTAGTCCTTTAATAGAATATAGTTCTACTGTATTAATTATATCTCTATCATTAGGAGCAATAACTACTGTGTTTAGTAGTCTTATTGGTTTATTTCAACAAGATATTAAAAAAGTCATTGCTTATAGTACAATGAGTCAATTAGGTATGATGATTATAGCAATAGGTTTGTCATCTTATAATGTTGCTTTATTTCACCTGATAAATCATGCTTTTTATAAAGGACTATTATTCTTAGGAGCAGGTGCTGTAATACACGCGGTATCTGATAATCAAGATTTTAGAAAGTATGGTGGATTAAAACCTTTTTTGCCTTTAACCTATTCTGTTATGTTAATAGCAAGTCTTAGTTTAGTAGCTTTTCCTTTCATGACCGGATTTTATAGTAAAGATCTTATTCTAGAGTCTGCATATGGTCAGTTCCATTTTAGTGGTACTGTGGTTTATTTTATAGCTACTATTGGTGCTATATTTACTACTTTATATTCAGTTAAAATTTTATATTTAACTTTTTTGACTAATCCTAATGGACCTATAAGTAATTATAAAGGTTCTATTACTATGCATCCTGCTCATGAAGGAGATATTTTTATAAGTTTACCTTTAATAATATTAGCTGTATTTTCTATATTCTTTGGATATATAAGTAAAGATATATTTATTGGCTTAGGTTCAGGATTTTTCGTAGACAATAGTATTTTTATTCACCCTGTAAGAGAAACTTTGTTAAACACAGAGTTTGCTGTTCCTACTGTATTTAAAATATTACCTTTACTATTTACCCTTTTATTCAGTACCATAGCCATAATTATATCAGAATATAGTCCAAAAGTCGTAATTAATTTTAAATTAAATAGAATGGGTTATAATATATTTGGGTTTTTCAACCAACGTTTTCATATTGAACTTATTTATAATAAATACATTACTGATCTTATCTTAAAATTAGGAGGTCAAACTACTAAGATTTTAGATAAAGGAAGTGTTGAGTTATTAGGACCCTTTGGCTTAGAAAAAGGGTTCTTGTCATTAAGTAGGAATATTTCTACTTTAGATACTGGAGTTATTACTAGTTATGCCTTATATATTTTAGTAGGTCTTATTTTTTACACTTTAATACCTTATCTTTATTTATTTGATAACAGTTTACTATTGTTAATTTTATTATCTCTTACTATTATAAGTAATAATAAGTCTAAAAATAGTATGAGAAATATTATTGCTTAATCTTTATTATTTTTTTTTTATTATAATTAATACTTTTTTCAGTAAGATTATATTGTAAATATAATACATATTTAATATTATTATTAAATAGTAATAGTATATATTTCACTTATAAAATATGATAAGATATGTAGTACTTATTATTTAATAATTTTTCATTAAAACTTTGTTCTATTTGAACGAAAAGATTGCTTATTTTATCATTCTATATAGTATTAAAATAAATAGTGTATAAATTATAATTTATACATAATTAATGTATCAGTTTATCGTATTTCACATTTTCCTATAGATATCTTATTAAAAAAACAATTTAAAATAAAATAATAAAATAAAACAATTAGAAAAACATGAGAATTTTAAAAAGTCATCCTTTATTAAGATTAGTTAATTCTTACATAATAGACTCACCACAACCAAGCAACTTAAGTTACTTATGAAACTTTGGATCTTTATTAGCTGTTTGTTTAATTATACAGATCATAACGGGTGTAACTTTAGCCATGCATTATAACCCCAGTGTATTAGAAGCATTTAATTCAGTAGAACATATAATGCGTGATGTAAATAACGGTTGGTTAATACGTTATTTACATAGTAATACCGCTTCAGCATTTTTCTTTCTTGTATACTTACATATAGGAAGAGGTTTATATTATGGATCTTATAGAGCTCCTAGGACATTAGTTTGAGCTATTGGTACTATCATTTTTATACTAATGATAGCTACAGCTTTCTTAGGTTATGTTTTACCTTTTGGTCAAATGTCATTATGAGGAGCAACAGTAATTACCAACTTAATGAGTGCTATACCATGGGTTGGACAAGATATAGTTGAGTTTATCTGAGGTGGTTTTAGTGTTAATAATGCTACATTAAATAGATTTTTCTCCTTGCACTATGTCTTACCTTTTATACTAGCTGCTTTAGCTTTAATGCATTTAATTGTACTTCATGATAGTGTAGGTTCGGGTAATCCTTTAGGTGTTTCAGGTAATTACGATAGATTGCCTTTTGCTCCCTATTTTCTTTTTAAGGATTTAATAACAATATTTATATTTATAATAGGATTAAGCGTATTTGTATTTTTTATGCCTAATATACTAGGAGATAGTGAAAATTATGTTATGGCTAATCCCATGCAAACTCCCCCTGCTATAGTGCCTGAATGGTATCTTTTACCATTTTATGCTATATTGAGATCTATACCTAACAAGTTATTAGGTGTTATTGCTATGTTCAGTGCTATTTTAATTTTATTAGCTATGCCATTTACTGATTTAAGTAGAAGTAGAGGTATACAATTTAGACCTTTAAGTAAAATAGCTTTCTATATCTTTTCAGCTAACTTTTTAATTTTAATGATATTAGGAGCGAAACATGTTGAATCACCTTTTATAGAATTAGGACAAATTAGTACAGTAATTTATTTCATGCATTTCTTAATAATTGTACCTACAATTAGTTTATTGGAAAATAGTTTGATAGAATTAGGGCTAAAGCATAAATAAAAACAATTTTACTAAAAATACAATGTTAAAACTAATGAAGTACCAGTAACTATTAAAACAATAAAGGCACGTATGAAATCTATTAAAATATTTCATAAAGTATTTAAACATTAATTTAAGTGTAAAATATATAAATTGTATTTCTTACACATATAAGAGATTAAATAGTTTAATTAAGTTTCTTGTTAATATATTATGTTCTTTATTAATAAAAATATTAAATCCAATATTTTTACATTTTTATTGGCTTAATGATAAAGCGAGATATTTTTTTTTATCTAGATCCAAGTTTGAGTCTTGGATAAAAATAATACAAAATATTATAATATATCTTAATACTTTGTTTTAATTCTAGCAATTGCTAAAATTTAATGGTTAATCTATTAAAACCTTGTAAGTTTTTAAATTATAAAAAATGCAGGGCGTTTATAAATAATATATCTACCTAATGCTAATAGTAAAATATACTATATTAAAAAGCATAGAGTTACTTATATAATTAATGTCAAATTATCATCATAACCTTTCTTTTAACCTATATAATAGTAATATAGGAGAAAAAAGTAATATCTTTCATTCAAGAGAATGTAATTTAAATAAATTACATTCTTTAAAGTCTAATCTTTCATTATGAACAGAAAGATGATTTTTATCTTCTAATGCTAAAGATATAGGTACACTATATTTAATATTTGCAGTCTTTTCCGGGCTATTAGGTACAGCCTTCTCAGTTTTAATTAGATTAGAATTAAGTGGACCTGGAGTTCAGTATATAGCGGATAATCAACTCTATAATAGTATTATTACTGCCCATGCTATATTAATGATATTTTTTATGGTTATGCCCGCTATGATAGGAGGATTTGGTAATTTCTTATTACCATTGTTAATAGGAGGTCCAGATATGGCTTTTCCTAGATTAAATAACATAAGTTTCTGATTATTACCACCTAGTTTAATACTATTTTTATTTGCTAGTGGTATAGAAAATGGAGCTGGTACAGGTTGAACATTATATCCACCTTTAAGTGGAATACAAGCACATAGCGGACCTAGTGTGGATTTAGCTATTTTCGCTTTACATTTAGCGGGTATAAGTAGTTTATTGGGAGCTATAAATTTTATAACTACAATACTTAATATGAGAAGTCCAGGTATAAGATTACATAAATTGGCTTTATTTGGTTGAGCTATAGTTGTTACAGCTGTATTATTGTTATTATCTTTACCTGTTTTAGCAGGTGCAATTACAATGGTTTTAACTGATAGGAATTTCAATACATCATTTTTTGAAGCTGCAGGAGGTGGTGATCCTATACTTTATCAACATCTTTTTTGATTCTTTGGTCACCCTGAAGTGTATATTTTAATTATACCGGGTTTTGGTATCATTAGTACTACAATATCCGCCAGTTCTAATAAAAGTGTATTTGGTTATCTAGGAATGGTATATGCCATGATGTCAATTGGGGTTTTAGGGTTTGTTGTTTGAAGTCATCACATGTATACAGTTGGATTAGATGTTGATACAAGAGCATATTTCACAGCTGCTACATTAATTATAGCAGTCCCAACTGGTATTAAAATTTTTAGTTGATTAGCAACATGTTATGGGGGATCTTTACAATTAACACCTTCAATGTTATTTGCTTTAGGTTTCGTTTTTATGTTTACAATAGGAGGATTAAGTGGAGTAGTTTTAGCTAACGCTTCACTTGATATTGCTTTTCATGATACTTACTATGTTGTTGCTCATTTCCATTATGTTTTAAGTATGGGTGCTGTATTTGCTTTATTTAGTGCTTGATATTCCTGAATTCCTAAAATGCTAGGATTAGCATATAATGTAACTTTAGGTAAAGTACATTTTTGAATAATGTTCATAGGAGTTAATGCTACTTTCTTTCCTCAACATTTTCTAGGTTTACAGGGAATGCCTCGTAGAATTAGCGATTACCCTGATGCATTTGCAGGTTGAAATCTTGTAAGTAGTTTTGGTAGTATAGTTAGTGTTGTAGCGACTTGATTATTTTTATATATTGTATACATGCAGTTAGTACAAGCTAGGGTTGTAAGTAGACATCCTTGATTAAGTCCTGAATTTTATAGTGATAGTTTACAAACATTATTAAATAGAAGCTATGGTTCTTTAGAATGAGCGTTAAGTAGTCCACCTAAACCTCATGCATTTGTAAGTTTACCAATACAAAGCTTCTTTTATGTTAATCTATTTAATCATTATACTATAAAGAATATTTTATTAAAGTGTAATGATTTTAGTAAGAAAGCTAGTTTATTGTTTATTTTCTTAGAATATATTATATACTATACAAATTCATTACATACACAAAAAATGCACAGTTTTATAGTTAGACCTTTAAATAGTGCTTGTATTCATGGTGTAGTTGGTTTATGTACATTATGTTATCAAGCTAAACAAGCTACTATTATAGCTTGCACCCACACATGGATGTTGTTTTCTGATCCAAAAATGCTTGGAGTTGCTTGTGACTTTAGTTTACCTATACATACAGCTGCTACTACAACTGATGCTGTAACACATGTGTGTACTATATGTCATGCTATAGCGTGTAGTAATTGCTTTGTGGGTTAAATTAACTAAGTATTTGTATAAAAAAATACTATCTTTTTATTTGAAATTAATTAATTAATTAATTAATTAATTAATTAATTAATTGTTTTTAAAAAAGGCCTCGGCTACATATAGTATATACACTATATGTAGTTGAGAGTTATGTTGCAGAAGGTTTGCATTTTGATTGCAGATCATAAATTAGGGGTTCGATTCCTCCATAACTCTATTATCAGTTATAAATTAAATATAAAGCAGTTGTCTTTCAAATGAGATATATTATTTCTAATATAATTATGTGTAATCAAACTATACTTGAAATATGTGTATAAGAACTTAGATTATATAATAATATAATATTATATTATTAGCAGTAATAATGAAACGATAAAGAACTTTAGGGACAAGTGATTTATCCTTGACGGACTTTTAATAATAATACTATATTTATAATATTTTACAACGTAATATTTATAAATATAATTATATTTACTATATTACACTTATTATTATAATATATATAATAAGTGTAATATAAAGCAATGAAGGTTTCCTTCCTTATATATGTATAATATAAAATGATACAAGCAGCTAAAATTATAGGAACAGGTATAGCCACTACTGGTTTAATAGGAGCTGGGGTAGGTATCGGTGTAGTTTTTGGAGCATTGATTTTAGGTGTAGCTAGAAACCCTTCATTAAGAGGTCAATTATTTGCATACGCTATTTTAGGATTTGCATTTGCTGAAGCCACTGGTTTATTTGCTCTTATGATGGCATTCCTTCTATTATACGTGGCTTAATAACATATATACTATGGTATGTAATTAAAACCACTTTTAATAACAGTAAAAGTTTATTTTTACTATTCTTATTAGCTTAATGGCAGAGCAAGATACTTCTAATATCAGGATCTTAGTTCGAATCTGAGATAGGAATCCTTAGTAGCATAATTTAAATATAGAATTTAATTAATTTTTAGTACTAAATAATAGTTAGAAATCAATTAAATTCATTAATTTTAGAGATTAATTGATTTCTAAAATTATTATTAATCTATATTATATATATATCATATGTAATAATAATTTATTACATTAGTAATTTATAATATAAGATTTTTTAATTAAAAAAAAATGTTATATCTACCTACCCTTATTTCAATAATAGAAGTTTTATTAGTTACAATACCGATATTATTAGCAGTAGCTTATGTGACGGTAGCTGAGAGAAAGACAATGGCAAGTATGCAAAGAAGATTAGGACCTAATATGGTAGGATACTATGGTTTATTACAAGCATTTGCAGATGCCTTAAAATTATTACTTAAAGAATATGTGTCACCCAGTCAGGCCAATCTTATATTATTTTTTCTTGGTCCTATAATAACATTGATTTTCTCTTTATTAGGATATGCCGTTATACCTTTTGGTCCAGGATTAGCTATAAGTGATTATAACTTAGGTATACTATATATATTAGCAGTCTCTTCTTTAGCTACATATGGTATACTATTAGCGGGTTGAAGTGCTAATAGTAAATATGCTTTCTTAGGCTCACTTAGAAGTACTGCCCAATTAATTAGCTATGAATTGATATTAAGTTCTGCAATATTACTAATTATTATGTTAACTGGTAGTTTAAATTTAACTGTAAATATAGAGAATCAAAGAGCTATCTGGTTTATAATTCCCTTGTTTCCTATTTTTATTATATTTTTCATAGGATCTGTAGCCGAAACAAATAGAGCTCCTTTTGATTTAGCCGAGGCTGAATCAGAACTTGTTAGTGGATTTATGACAGAACATGCCGCAGTTATATTTGTTTTCTTCTTTTTGGCGGAATATGCAAGTATAGTATTAATTTGCGTATTGACAACAATTTTATTTTTAGGTGGTTACTTGTATTATAATATAGCTTACTTTATTTTTGGTATAATTCAATATATTAATATTGAATATTACTTAGAATATATGGTTAATAAAGAAATTTGGTTTTCAAATCCTATAACAGAAGGGTTATTATATGGTATAAGCTTAGGTTTAAAATCATCTATCATGATTTTTATTTTTATATGAATTAGAGCTTCTTTTCCTAGAATACGTTTTGATCAATTAATGTCATTTTGTTGAACGGTATTATTACCTTTAGTAATAGGATTTATTATATTAGTTCCATGTATACAATATACTTTTGATATATTACCTTGTAATATATCATTATTATAATTAATAATAATCTATAGTATAATAAAAATGTAAGTATTATATTATTTTTTAATATAACAAAATATATTTAAAATTGTTGCTTTTTGCACTACATTTTTACATGTGGTCTTAGTAAAGACTATATATGTATATATAATAGTCTTGAGGGAAATTTGTCTAGTGAGAGTTTTATAGAACCTATGTTACTTTCGCTTCTATTGTTAATACCTTTGTTAGGTGTATTTATCATATCTACAAGTATATCTTATAATTTAACACCTCTAAATATCAAACGAATTAAATTTGTTGCCTTAACTGCAAGTACATTAAATCTTTTTATTTCAATAATAATTTTTATGATATTTGATTTTAGTACAAATCAATTTCAATTTGTGCAGGAATACCATGAAATAAGTTACTACGATTTTTATTTAGGCTTGGATGGCTTATCTATTTATTTTGTAATGTTAACTACTATAATTATGCCTATAGCTCTATTATCAAATTGAACATCAATAAGAGATAATATTAGATCTTATCTAATAATAATGCTATTATTAGAAACATTATTATTAGCGGTATTTTTAGTATTGGATATATTATTATTTTATATATTTTTTGAAAGTATATTACCTCCTTTATTTTTGTTAATAGGAATATTTGGGTCTAGTAATAAAGTAAGGGCTAGTTTTTACTTGTTTTTGTATACATTATTTGGATCATTATTTTTATTATTATCTATTCTTACAATGTCTTCTATAATGGGGACCACAGATTTTGATGCTTTATATAAAACTAACTTTAATTATAATACACAATTATTTTTATTTTATGGAATATTTATATCCTTTGCAGTAAAAACACCTACTATTTTTTTAAATACTTGATTATTAAAAGCTCATGTGGAATCACCCTTGGGGGGAAGTGTTATATTAGCTGCTATAGTTCTAAAATTAAGTTTGTATGGGGTATTTAGATTGATATTGCCTTTATTACCTAAAGCTTCTCTAGATTATACTTATATAGTTTATCTAATAGGTGTTATTACCATAGTATATGCTAGTTTTAGTACTCTAAGAACTATAGATATTAAAGAGTTAATAGCTTATAGTTCTGTCTCTCATGCTGCTGTATACCTAATAGGAGTATTTAGCAATACCATACAAGGTATAGAAGGTGGTATAGCTTTAGGTTTAGCGCATGGATTCGTTTCAAGCGGTTTATTTATATGTGCAGGGGGTATATTATATGATAGATCGGGTACTAGATTAATTACTTATTATAGAGGTATTGCTCAATTGATGCCTTTATTTTCTATATTATTTATGATATTATGTTTAGGTAATTGCGGGGTACCTCTTACTTTAAACTTCGTAGGTGAGTTTATGTCTCTATACGGTGTATTTGAAAGAATACCTTTATTAGGGGTATTAGCTAGTTCTTCTATAATATTTTCGGCTGCATACACTATTTATATGTTTAATAGAATAGCATTTGGGGGATCATTTTCTAAAGATTTTAGAAGCAACATATCTGATGTTAATAAACGGGAATTTTATATTTTAATTACTTTAGTTTTATTTACAATTGTATTGGGTATATATCCTGCACCAGTATTGGATGGTTTACATTATTCAACTTCTTCTTTAATATATAATATTGTTAATTTATAATATAATATTAATAAAAAATTATTAATTATATATATAATTATCTTACCTATACACTCTTTATCATTATATAGTTATAGTAAAATTGTAGAAAAATATATCATATAAATAAAATAATGCCACAATTGGTACCATTCTATTTTATTAATCAAGTAACATTTGCTTTTATCATACTTATAATTATGATATATATATTCTCCAAATATATTTTACCAAGATTTGTTCGTTTATTTTTAAGCCGTATTTTTATAAGTAAATTATAAGATATACTTAATATATTAAGTATTTTACTTGGTATAAAATATATATATACATATTTAAATAAAAATTATATATGGGCAAGAAATGCATAAGCATTTATTTACAGAAATTTCAAGTCCTCTAGATCAATTTGAAATAAGAAATTTATTGAGTATAGATGCACCGATTTTAGCCAATATACACATATCTTTAACTAATATTGGCTTATATCTTACAGTAGGAATGTTTTTGATATTATCTTTAAGTGTTTTAGCCACAAATTTTAACAAAATAGTTAGTGATAAATGATCAATAAGTCAAGAATCAATGTATGCTACTATACATAGCATAGTAGTCAACCAAATAAATGCAAGAAATGGGCAAATATATTTCCCTTTTATTTATACTTTATTTATTTTTATTTTAGTTAATAACTTAATAGGTATGGTTCCTTATAGTTTTGCATCTACTAGTCATTTTATTTTAACATTTGCTCTTAGTTTTACTGTAGTTTTAGGTGCAACTATTTTGGGTTTCCAAAAACATGGCTCAGAATTTTTTTCCTTATTAGTCCCGGCAGGTTGTCCTCTGGGATTATTACCTTTACTTGTTTTAATAGAATTTATATCATATTTAGCTAGAAATATATCTTTAGGATTAAGATTGGCTGCTAATATCTTGTCTGGACATATGTTATTAAACATACTAGCGGGTTTTACATATAATATTATGACTTCTGGATTTATCTTCTTTTTTTTAGGTTTAATACCATTAGCTTTTATTATAGCTTTTAGTGGGTTAGAACTGGGTATTGCTTTTATACAAGCTCAAGTTTTTGTAGTCTTAACAAGTTCTTATATAAAAGATGGTTTAGATTTACATTAATATCTTAATATATCTGTATAATTATATATATTAAATACTATATTTTATAGTATTTAAAAAAAAAGGTTGTGATATTAATAATATATATACTATATACGCTATATAGTATAGGAAAGTCAGAAGTTTAATAAGCATATACACTTGTCATAAAAAGTGTTAAAGTTAAAGCTTTGGTGTTTAAGAGAAAATATATATTATATAATTAATTAATATTTATTTTGTAGGGTATAAGATATGGAATACATATGTATATATTTGTATAATTATATTTACATAGTAATATATAATAGTGAACTTGCAAGCCTATGTTAAATCTTTATTTAGACTAATATATCTAACAAGAACCAGCTTAATAATATCCAATTTATATATTAAGATATTATTAAAAAGTTTTTTTGAAAAAGAATTAATAAATATTAGTAGTGGTAATCAAACCACTTATTATAATATCTTGTTTATTTAAGTAAACAAAATATTAGGTTATTAATTAGGATAAAAAATATGAAAAAAAATTTTTCCTTGAGTTTGATGATGGCTCTGAATGAACGCTATTTAAGTGCTTGACACATGCTAATCGTACGTTTAATTTAATATCATAGTCTATACTATTATATTCATTAAAAGTGGTGTACAGGTGAGTACATGATATTTTGGCTACCTTAAAGCAAGGAAAAATAAATTCCTTATAATTAAAGGAGGGTAAACTTAAGTCTTCCGCTTTTAGATGACAATAAATATCTCGGATAAGTAGTAGTTAAGGTAATGGCTTAACTAGCTAGAAATTCCGTAATCGAGGCTGAGAGGTCGATCGATCACATTGGGTCTGAAAAAACCCCAATACGTATAGTACAGCAGTGAGGAATATTGGTCAATAGCCTAACGGCTGAACCAGTAACTTGAAAGAACGTATAGCTTTTGCTAATCAGCATCTGACAAGATCAGATGAGATATCGACTATGTCGAATAAAGTTCTAGCAAAAAATTGATTATGACAATTTTTTAATCTATGTGTCTTGACCAAATTACGTGCCAGCAGTCGCGGTAATACGTAGAAGACTAGTGTTATTCATCTTTATTAGGTTTATAGGGTACCTAGACGGCATTATTAACCTAAATTAGGGTACATTATTGCTAGAGTTTTATAAGAGAAGGGGAGTATTTATGGAGTAGAGATGAAATTTTTTGATACCATGACGATTGACAAAGGCGAAAGCAATCTTCTATTTAATAACTGACGTTGAGGGACGAAGGCTTGGGTAGCAAACAGGATTAGATACCCTAGTAGTCCAAGCAGAAAATTATGAATGCCATAGGCTAGATTTCATTTAGTCTATAAATGAAAGTGTAAGCATTTCACCTTAAGAGTAATGCGGCAACGCAGGAACTGAAATCATTAGACCGTTTCTGAAACCAGTAGTGAAGTATGTTATTTAATTCGATAATCCTCGAAAAACCTTACCACAATTTGAATATTATCTTAATAAATAAGGTATTACAAGCGTTGCATGGCTGTCTTCAGTTAATGTCGTGAGATTTTGGTTAGTTCCATAAAATTAACGAAAACCCTCGCTCTATTTATAATAATATTTATAGGGCTGTTCACCACTATATTGGATATGATAACAGGGACCAAGACAAGTCATCATGGCCTTAATATTGTGGGCTATAGACGTGCCACATATTCCTAGACAAATAGATGCAAGAATGCGAATAAAAGCTAATCTATAAAAATAGGATATAATATGAATTGTAGTCTGAAACTCGACTGCATGAATAAGGAATTACTAGTAATCGTGAATTACCATGTCACGGTGAATTTAATCTCAGATGGGTACTAACCACTCGTCAGGCGCCGAAAGAAATATGTGCAATAAGTTTGGTAAAGCATTATTTTTTAATTTTGAACAATAAGATTTAGATATTATAATGGCGAGTCTTCGTATGCATGATTTTGATTGGTGTTAAGTCGAAATACGGTTCGTGTTGGGGAACTAGCACGGGATTTATTAAAATTAACAATACACTGTATATATAATTATATACATAACCTATTGTTGGGCTATTATTGCATAACTATATGTTGTGTTTTATTTTATTTCGGTTCGAATCCGAATATGGGTTTAATTGAGAATATTTATAGATATTAATTTATCTAATAACTTATGTTAAAGAAAACTCCCATTATTGGTAAGATGGGTTGAGCTGTAAACTCAATAGTAATATACTTTTAAGAGTTCGAATCTCTTGTTTTCTATGAAATGAGTTTTTTTAAAGTATATTAGTCTACTTATTTTTGTAAATTACGAATTTAAAATTGGTTTTACGCGTTTTTAATTATATATGCATAAGTCTTTATAAATGTTCTAAAGCCCTTATAGCTCAACGGTAGAGCGAAATACTGTTAATATTTTTATAGATGTTCAATTCATCTTAAGGGCTTATAGAATGAAATTCGTAATAAAAGGTTTTAAGCTAAGCGTGTTAGCTTAATTGGTGAAGTATTGTGCTACGGACACAAAGATTATAGGTTCGACTCTTATACACGCTTATATAGTATCTTATGTTTAATAACAATTATGATCTTCTCTTTTTAAGCAAAAAATTTTTTATTATTACTTGCTTAATTTAGATAAATTAAACACATTATTGATGTTTTTCAGCCTGAAAAAACAAATGAGATTAAAAAATTTTTCTAACTCTTCTTATGGATAGTGTTTTTATTTTAAATGAAACTTTTACTAATGGCTATAGAACCGAAATATTGGATATTATTTCAATAGTTTCTATAATATCTGGTATATTTGTTATTATAAGTAAGAATCCTATAGTATCTGTATTATTCTTAATTGGTTTGTTTTTAAGTATATCGAGTTATTTAATAATATTAGGTATAAATTTCATAGGTTTATCTTATTTATTGGTTTATGTTGGAGCTGTATCTATATTATTTCTATTTATATTAATGCTTATCAATGTAAGAATAAGTGAATTGCTTAGTAATACTAGCAATAGTATACCCCTAGGAGTGATAATTACTATTGCATTTAATTACCCTATATATAAAATATTGCCTTATAGCATTGTAGCTTTTAGTGGCTATACCCTTGATTTAAATAATGCCTATAATTATATATTATATAATAACTATGGAGATTTATTTAATAAAATTTTCAATTTGAGTAACAACAAATTAGATAAAGGAGAAATATTATTTGTAACGAGCAAGATATGAGATGGTAGCTTAGCAGAAGCTAGCCATATAACAACTATTGGTAATATAATGTATACTAGCTATAGTATATGGCTTATATTAACCTCTATTATATTGTTATTAGCAATGGTAGGAGCTATTGTTATAACAATAAAACAGAGAAGTAGAATATAACGTAATGTAATTTAACATAATATAATGTTTTTTATAGAGGAATTAGCTCAATTGGTAGAGCAACCGTTTTACACACGGTAGGTTAGGTGTTCAATTCACTTATTCCTTAACTATAAGTTTGATATAATAAATTGTTTTTATAGTTTACTGCAATATTTAAAATTGCGACTATCATATATTCCTATAAAAATTACATAATTATATGCTTAAAAGCATGCATTAGATTAAAAGCTAAAAATTTTAATCTAAAAAATTAGATTTAATTATAAGATATTATAATTAATATATATATATATAAATACATATATTAATATATGATGAATTTGACTAGAAGTAAATTTCAAGCACATCCTTTTCATTTAGTAAGCCCTTCACCTTGACCTATATATACTTGTGTATCTTTATTAACTTTAACTACAAGTGGTGTATTATCAATGCATGGCTTTAATAACGCAGAATATTTTTTAACTCTAGCATTTATACTAGTTGTTTCTTCAATGTCATTTTGATTTAGAGATGTTATAAGTGAAGCAACATATTTGGGTAATCATACATTAGCAGTGCAAAGAGGATTAAATATGGGTGTAGCTCTTTTTATAGTATCAGAAGCTTTATTTTTCTTAGCCATATTTTGAGCATTTTTCCATAGTGCTTTGTCACCAACTGTTGAATTGGGAGCTCAATGACCACCTATGGGCATAGAAGCGATTAATCCATTTGAATTACCTTTACTTAATACAGTTATATTATTATCAAGCGGGGTTACAGTTACATACGCCCATCATTCGCTTATACAAGGAAACAGAAGTGGAGCACTATATGGTTTAGTGGCAACAGTTATATTAGCCATAGTTTTTACCGCTCTTCAAGGTATAGAATATACAGTATCTTCTTTTACTATAACTGATGGAGCTTTTGGTTCATGTTTTTATTTTGGTACTGGTTTTCACGGATTACATGTAATGATAGGTACCGCTTTTTTGACAGTAGGGTTATGGCGAGTACTTGCTTATCATTTAACTGAAAATCATCATCTAGGGTTAGAATCCGGTATATTATATTGACATTTTGTTGACGTAGTTTGATTATTCCTTTTCATCTCTATATACTATTGAGGTTCATAATAATTACACGTAGGTTTCTAAACAATCTAAAAAAAAAGAATTTTATTTGCAAAGAGACTTTTGCTTAATAGGTAAAGTATGTGACTTTTAATCATCATTATATGGGTTCGAATCCCTTAGGTCTTATACATAATAGGTCTTATAGATAAATGATACTATAAACAAAAGCGGGCATAGGTTAATGGTAAACTCATCGCCTTCCAAGCGAATTTTGTTGGTTCAAGTCCGACTGTCCGTAATTAGAGAATTTGTCTCTTTTTGTAAAATATACTTTATATATAAGTATATGCTTTCTACCAATTGTCATTACTAATATAATCTACTACCTACCTATAATAGGTTAATTATATTCTATAAAGACAGGTAAGATGAAGCCTTTTGATAAAGCTGAAATACTTACCTTATTATGCCATTAGAGAATTAGCCTCATTTTTAACCTATATTTTATATATAAAATGAAAAAATTAATTATTCTACATAAAATAAAGTGTAAAACATTTTATTATTTCTTTACTTTTATAATGCACCCCTTATTTTTATCTTTAATTATTATGATAATTTACCTAATACTTTTTATTTACTTTTTCGCAGACCCTGTTTTATGTGAAGGTCTTGATAAAAATTCGCCAGACAAAGAGGTATTTCCTTCTCATGTAGACAATAATAATAATAACTTTAGCGATGTAAAGTTATTAAAAGAGCTGGAAGCTAATATAGAATATTATACTGATCAGAGCAATAAATCTCTTATAGAATGCAATCATTGATTTAAGTTATATAAGGAAGCGATTAATCGTCCAGAAAAGCATGAGGATATAGAAAACTATTTGTCCACTAAGTGAAGGGAATGTTTTGAAGATCATAACAATTATTGAAATAGGGCAAAATTTGCAAAAAGAATGATTAAAGAAATAAAAGAGCAATTGAAAGAATAGAATTTTTTTTCTAGTAATAATAATTAATATTAATTATAATAATTAGTGCTATTTGTTATAATTAATATAACTTTTGTTTTATTTGTCCTATTTAAGAGGATTAGCCTCATTATTAATCTTAATTTTTAACTATGAAACAATTAAAATTAACTATAAATAATATATATACCTACCTCTTTATCTCATATCCTTTAGTATTAATTATAATACTAATTATACTTAATATCATATTAAGTATATATTTTGCTAATCCTTTCTTATGTGATGGAGAAAGCTTAGATGAATTACTTAATAAATTGACTCTATTAAGTAAAGACTATATTGAAAATAATAGAGAATACGAACAGTATAGTGACTTATTAGAACAGGTTTCAAAACGTCCAGATTGTGTGAAAGATAATGGTATAGAAAGATACCTTACTATTAAGAAAGACCAGAAGAATGTTGAAATAGTTTCTACTTTATTCAAAATCCGTATAATAGAAGCTAGTATTAGAGTTAAAGACCCTAATTTCGTATCAACCATTAAAAGAGAGTGGCACGAATATTTTTAACTTTCTGAGTGTAAAATGTATATTTTATATAGGCAATAATAAATAAATAAGTTTAGTTAAATTTTGTAAGACGTTACATTGCCTTTTTAAAGTATTAATCCCATTTAAGATTTTAATCAAAATCTTATTCCAGAGAATTTTGTCTCTTTTATACAATAATTTATATAAATATATGAATATGAATAAAGTATATATTAAATACTATAATATTATCTATTTGTTAATCTTATTATTTTTCGTTTTATTTATCTTTTATCAATACTTATTTACTGGTATCATTTATTGTGATGATTCTACAAATGGTATTGCAGTATTTGAGCCACTAACTTGAAATTATCCTAGTCAAGAAAGTTTACACAAAAATAATGTACAAAATAGCCCTGATTCTTCAACAGTGCATGATCAGATTATAAATACCCATTGTTTTACAGCTTATGTTAAATATAAAGAGATAGGTAGACGTAGGCTATATTGATATAGTTGTATTAAAAGTAAAGGGACTTTTAATACTTATAAAGATTATAAAAGATCTTGGGATACTAATATTAAGGTATTACTTGAGATTAGAAAAGAATTTAATAAAGAAATGGATGATGAATTACATAGAATTAATCTAGTTAAAAATACCCTTAAATGAATATTCCGACCCAGTACTAGAGGTAGCAGAAAAGGAAGAAACTAATAGTATTTTCTTCTTTTTATGCCTTCTTTCTTAAGAGGAACGTCGCCTCTTTTTAAAATTTATTATTTAAACTAAATAAATGTTAAATAAAAACTTAAAAAAAATATTAATTTATTTACACAAGTATAGACTTGTTATTTACTTTGGTTTCATACAAGCCATAAAAGTATGAGTATACAAAATATATAAATCAGAGCTATTAAGTAGAATTTTTACTAAAAGTAATGTTAGTAAAGTTCTTATAATATTCACAGTTGGTTTAATAAGTAGAATAGCCATAGGCTTTTATTATGATGTAAATGTCTTTAGAGAATATTATAAAACCTTAAGTCTTATTTATTATTGATCAATGGCAATGTTTATAGTGGTTTTAGGTGAATTGTTTACTTATTTTAACTTTAATATCTTACCACCCTTTATATTCGAATATTATACTTTGCTTTACAACTTTACTTTGCATATAGCTAAAACTATAGGTCAAATTAATAATAGTATTTATCATTTCGTGTGAAATAAAAAGATTAGTGACTTATTGGCTTTTTTTAAAATAAAGTCTATTATTAATCTTTTTAATCAAAATAATAATAATAATAATAATAATAATAATAAATTGTATTTAGCTCAAAATTTACCTGAATTAGATAACAGTAAATCTATTATTTCTACTACATTTAAAATAAGTAATATTTCAAATAAAAATAAAGATGATTTTTTATTACCTAAAACTACTTATAAACCTGGTAGCACTTCTGTGGCTACACCGCCACCATCAGTAAATGAAGTTAATAATATCTCTAGACCTAGTCTAATCTCGAGTGGTGTGAGCGTACCTATTGGAATATCTCCTAATGATTTGGAAGGGGACAATAGACTATCGGCCTCTAATATAAGAGATCAATTACGTAGTTCTAGTATTTATTCCCAACCAACACCTCCAGTTAGACCAAGCTCTATTCAAGATGAAATTAAGGAAATTAATACAATGTTAGATGATTTCTCCTTATACGGTCATTCTCAATCCTCTAGTTTAAATACACCTACTACTCTTCCTCCATTATTTAATAAAAATATTGTTGAAGATAATTCTTCTATTTCATCAAAAGTTGAAATAGAAGGGCAAATAAAAGAAAGAAAGCCTAGTAATATAGATTATAGCTATGGTCCTTTTAATCCTAATGAAAACCTTGTTACAAGAGATCCTCCTAAAATGTTTAAAGAAAGATGTTGTAGTGATTCTTCTCTTTATTATACAGAAGAATTAAAAAAAGAAGATGGACAGTATGATAAACCTTATTATTATCCTGCCCCGCCTAAAAACACTCCGGCTTCATCTATTAACTCTGATAACAATGCTCTTTATTCTTCAGTACGTATAGTGAATAAACCAAAATTAGAGACTATAATACCTAGAAGTGCAATTACTAATACTTCTAGTTCTACCAGCGTTTATGATTCATTTTATAGGACTTCTCAACCATATCCCTTAAGCGCTAATGCTAAATTACCTAATATTGGGTTTAGTGAAGTAGGTAATGTGATAAGTTCAATACCTCTAAGTAATGTAAATTATAATAATAGATTACCATTTATGCCTTATAATCATGAAACTAGTTTAGATAGTACTATAGCTAGAAATGATCCTTGTTCTATTCATTATAAAAGTCGACATAGACATCTTTCTTCCATTTATTGAAATAGACCTAGACATCCTATTATAGATGGTAGATTAAGGTCAAACGAAAATAATTATTATAATACTGATATAGCTGTAATAAATCAAGAGGTTAATATTAAGAAACCTGGTATTAGAGGTAAAATTAAATTAGGTTTTAAAACTTTGGGTAGTAAGTTTAGTAATGGTGTACATAAAGTAGAAAGTGTCTATATTAGTTACGAAAGTAAAGGTAAACGTAAAATACTTTGAAAACTCTTTGAAGAGAATAGTGGAAAGTATGAATCTTACGAAGACTTTAAAAAGAGTTGGGATAATAAAGCTAGCCTTTGAAAAGAAATTAAGAAACATACTAAAAATGATATGAAAGCCCTAATAGAGGATATAATGGGTATTAGTAATAATAACCCTACTATAGGTAACAATGTAACTAGAGAAGTAGAGGGTATCATACATAATAGACGTCCTTTTACTAGCACTCTTCCTCGAGATATAGAAATAAGACATACAAGAGGAATTGGATTAAATAACAAACATAATGCAAGAAATCTAGTTGACAATAATATTAGAAGTAACACATTAGTTTCACAGGAAGAAGGAGTAGAATATGAAATTATTTAATCGTAATAAAAGATGTATTGTTACAAACTATTTCCTTCTTGTTAAGGAAAACATTGCTATATTCTCTTTTCTAGTAATATTTACTGCAATAAGCACTATATTTATAGTGCTTAGTTCTGATTTACTTGTAAATGGTCATGACTCATTTGTGTTTGCAGGAAAAGACTTCTCATTAATGCCATGTGATAGTAACTGTATAAGTAATAGAGTTATCCCATTAGAACAAGAATTAAATAATCCTAGTAATAGGATATCTATATTTAATTGTTTTATAGATTTGTTTCAAAAGGATAATTCAAAACATAAATATTTTCCTAGCTATTTTCATTCACTGGGACCACAATATAAACATAATATGTTTGTTTTGATAATAAGCAGAGATCATCTATTGGTAAGTAGAGTAGCAGAAGAAGTCATGACTTATAACAAGCATCTAATACTTGAATCTTATAATGATACTTTAATAGATTTATGTAATGATTTGTGTAATATCATATTAGAATATAAATCAAGTATTAATGCTTAGAGAATTTGTCTCTTTCAATTTTAATAAATAAATACAGTATGTATAACCCAAATTTCTTTAAGGATATAAAATATTTAGATTTTCCTATAACCCTTAGTAACTCTATAAACACTGATTTTATAGAATTTAAAGGGATCTTACTTTCGGATTTAGAACCTAAGTTTACTTATGCAATGGTTGTTACATATAATTGTAGTCTTCTTACTAGAGAGGGTATTCCCTTTGATCCTGTACTTTTTTCTTTAAAGAACTGTAGTGAGATGTTTAATTTTGGATTATCCTTAGATGAAAATATACAGTATTTAATAAATCAATTAGAAAACAGAGTTAAAAAATCAGATCTTGTACTAGGGATTTATAAAAATCTGGATAATAACCAGCATAATTGAATAGTAAACGAAGATTCCTTCGCTTATGATATAAAATTTAGAATATCTTATTTTATATCTATCGCTTAATACTGAACATAATAAATTAGAGAATTTGTCTCTTTTTAACACTTAAATTTTATTTATTTAACTATGTATAATAATAACAAATTAAATTTCTATCTAATGTATTTCCATGTCAATGACATTAATCTAGGTAATTTCAAAAAAGAAGTAGTCTCAGTATTCAAAAACAACGATCCTATTTACAAATATGATTTTCAAATAAATTCTACCTATTATTTACATCTATTTCACCCAAATGGCCTAATTATAAAAAAGTTACCTTTTAAGTTATTAAGTGTGGAAGACAATGAGGACATTATTGAAGATCTTTTCTGAGATTTATTTCCCTATATAGATAAACATTTGAAAAACCTAGAAGAACAACAATTTCCTGAATTCCCTTCTTATTTAGGTATATATATAAACGTATTACCAGAGTATAAGATAAACCCTAAAGAACTTGCATCTATAAAAGATAATCATCTAAATGATAATCTCGTGGCTTACCGTAATTTTTATATAAATAACATTTTAAAGTAAATTAATATATAATAGTAATGACAAATGAAATTATTAGATGACATCTAATAATTAATCATTTAAAGGGTTAATAACTTAATGGGTAAAGAGTTTCCTTGTCAAGGAAAAAGATGTCGGATCAAAGCCGGCTTGACCCGATATTAGTGCTGATTATTGGAAAATTCGCCTCTTAATATAAAGACAAAGTTGTCGTGTTCAATTCCCATAGTTAATGGTCATAGCAATTTAATAACAGAATATTTGCTGAAGAAAACCTTTTATTAATTCATTTTAGTAAATCATGAGTATATAGTTCAATGATAGAACAGTGACTTAGCAAGTCATTTATTTAGGTTTAACTCCTAATATCTCTAACTCTCATCATTTTAAAGTAGAGTGTAATGATACTTACAACATAAGTATTATAATTCAGAGGGTACAAGACCTTTTTTGGTTTTTTAAGCCTCTTTTAGATAAGTATTTAATTATAAAAATGAAAATGAACAAATTATTTTTGAGAAAGACTATAAAGTCGAAGCAGATTACAACTAAGTAATCATAATGCTTTATCCTTAATTTCACTCCCTGACTCTATATTCACAAGAAACATTTCTTCTATTACTAAAGAAACAGTGAAAATTGAAGATAATAGAATAACAGAAGATTTTGATTTCCCTCTTAGAGATTGTGATATATTGTTCACTTTGACCTATAATAACAGTATTTACAAAGAAAATGTTGGTAATTTAATTACAAAAATGGTTTTTATAAAGGAAAAGAAATTTATTAATCTTGATACCTTAAGTAAGATATTGATTACTATGGGAATTAATGAATTATACATTTTTTCTATTGATGAAGAATTAAAGAATTCAAGAATGATTAAAAGAGATAATGGTTGTCTTATACGTTATATTGAGATCTTACCAAATGATTTTGCTGCAATTCTTAATTGAAATAAAGAAAAAGGAGATTTTCGTACTTATAATAAAAGTAGCTTATATATTATAAGAGATGGGAGCTTTCTAGATATTAAAAATTTATTTACTAATATTAATGGTTGTAAGGTAAATGTAGGTACAGGAAGAAGTCAGAAGGCTCATGTATTGAGCCCTTTAGATTTAAGATTAAGTTCATATCTCTTAGCTATGGCTAACTTTAATTATAAACTCTTAAGTTATCTAAATGATTTTAATGAGTTAGAAAAAGAAAGATATCTAAGCTATACGGATAATAGTAATAAATCTATAGTTGAGAAAAAATCTCTTGAATTAAGTAAAGGTAATGAAAGCCTTAAGTTCATTAAATAACAGTATATTTACACCCATATATTAGAGGTAATTCCCTCTTTTTAAATAGGTTATTAGTTCATAATCTTATATATTTACAATCCTAAATATTTGTATGTAAGTAAGTAGGTTTAATTATAAATATGAAATAAACTATTATAATATTTAAAAAATATGCACAATATATATATATATATTGTCTTGATAATATCAGGACACAAGGACTTTTACTTAAAAAGTAAAGTATTTATTAGTAATTACTAATATATGGGTTAGAATCCCTGAAGTCTTATCTTTATAAATAATATCTTTCCTTGGCACTATCATGGCACTAGGGAAGTTACCATTGGTGTTTAGCAAATACTGTGTATAAACTATTTATGTATAAAGAGAGTTGGTCGAGTTGGTTTAATTATATAATATATCTTGTCCTGGTATTACCAGGACACAAGGAAAAGTTGCCATTGGCAGGGCGAGGTTTTTGCTAAAAATTGTGTTATACACTTGACAGTTCAATTCTGTCCTTTTCCGTATAAAAATATTATTATATAAAGAATATAGTTTAATTATGCCTTATATATTGTAATCTTTTAAATGAAAGAAGGTTGGCTGAGTGGTGAAGGCGATAAACTTGAATTTTATTTGAGTAAGTAATTACTTTCAAGGGTTCGATCCCCTTATCTTCTGAGTAATTATATATTTTTTTTAAGGGAAGGTGACTGAGTTGGCTGATAGTGCTTAGCTAGAGACTAAGAAAGTATAATATACTTCAAAGGTTCGAATCCTTTTCTTCCCGGCATTTTTATAATGTAAAAATTATTATTAGAAGCTTTTAGAGGAATTTGCCTCTTTTTTTAATTATATATATAATAAATATGGAAAATAATAAGAATAATATAGAAAGCATAGTACCTATAGTATCTTATTTTAATATAGAAGAAAATAAAAGCATTATATATAAGGAAAATAAAGGAAAATCAGGTATTTATCGTTTAATTAATTTAATTACAGATAAATATTATGTAGGGTCTTCCATATCCTTAAGTAAGAGATTTAGTAGTTATTATTCAATAGCTTATCTTGGTAATAAAGAACGATCAAGTATTATTAATAATTCTATATTAAAATATGGTTACATTAATTTTAGTCTAGATATTTTAGAATATTGTGAACCAGGCTTATGTATAGAGAGAGAACAATACTATATTGATATATTAAAACCAGAGTATAATATATGTAAAACAGCCAGTTCTCCTTTAAGTGTAAAACGAGATCTAAAGTTTAGTATAAATTTAAGTAAAGCTAAAAGAGGAAAAAAAATTGCTAAAAGAGTTAATAATAAAACCATTATACCCATAATTACCACACCAGAGGCTAAATTAAAAATGTCTTTAAGAGCTGGTGGTGTGAGTGTAAAAATTTTTGATAAATCAAATAATATTGTTAATATGTTTCCTACTATGTTAAGTGCAGCAAAACATTTGGGCGTTACCCAGAAGACTATCCGTAATATCTTTAATACAGGAAAATCTTATGATAATTTTACTTATAAATTTGAAATTCAAGATATTAGAATATGGGTATATGATTCTCAACATAAAATAGTTAATGTTTTAGGTAATAAATTAAAAACCTCCTTATATTATAACATACCATATACTACTTTATCTAGCTACATAAAATCAGGTAAACTGTATAATAATAAATATTATTTTTGTACGAAACATAATAGATTAATGGATAAATAACAAGGATATACTTTGGTTTTATTGTTAAGTGAATTATTCCATTTTTATACGCTGTATATTAACGATATTTGGGTTAATATATTTTTAGAGGGTTAGCCTCTTTTTCTAAATATAATAACTTATATAACTAAAATGAAAAATATAAAATTATTAAACAGAAAATTGTTAAATGACTTTATAAATATGAATATAAATATATATAATATATTTTATATCTTTTTAACAATTTTTATTTTATTATGCCTTTACTACTCATTTTTCGATCAAGTTATACTTTGCGATAGTATTGACGAACTTAAAGATAATATACAATGAGATCTAGCTAATTTAAAAGATGCCTGTCATGATTATGAGACACTTAGTAAAGCTCATAATATACAAAGGTTAAAAATGCTTCATTTTGGTAATAGCTCAGAAACATCAAATATAAATTGAGATATAATGTCTAGGGCTTTAGATATAAATAGTGAAGCTAATAGAATTATAAGGAATATTAAGCGTAATGCAGCTGTTATTAGGAGGACAGAGCCTGGTTTTAAACCACCTCTTGAATCTATTCTTAAAAGATATGAAAAATTACTTAACATAAAGGTATTAACTAAAGTTATAAGATAAAAAGACCAATTTTGTTTTTACTCTTTATGCTACAATACCCTTTTCTTATAAAAAGAAATATATAAATTAAGTATAAGAAAAGGGTATTTTTCAATACTAAGGGTATAGTTTAATGGCAAAACGGCAAACTTCAAATTTGTTTTTCTCTGTTCAAATCGGGGTACTCTTGTGAAAATATCAATATAAAGTTCTTTAGCTTAACAGGTAGAGCGTATTCTTGATAAGAATGTTATTCAAGTTCGAATCTTGAAAGAACTAAGGTAAAATAAACCTAACATTTATATTTAGAAGATATATACCTCCCATATATCAGAAGAAATTGTCTATTTTTGTATTATATATAATAATATAAATGATATATTCTCTGAATAATAAATCTAAGCTGGTTATATCGGATATTCTCTGTATATCATAATATAATAGTTTTTAAAAAACGGGTTAGAGCCAGGTTGGTTAGGCGTCTCATTTGGGTTGAGAAACTGTTATGTTCGAATCATAATAACCCGAAAATTTTTAATTAATCAAACTTTAATTAGTATTAATTTTTAATAGTAATGTGATGGATATAGAAATAATGTTATTATACTATAATATGATAGTATAGGCAAGTATATAAAGGAACTATTAAGGATACCTTGCTATATATTAAAGAGAATGTAGATTAAGTTGTGTTTGTAATTGTAAGGGATAGCACATGCGCTCTTAAAGAAATTCAATAATAAACGAAGTGAATTGAAATATCTTAGTAGCTTTAGGAAAATAAATCAAACGAGATTCTATTATTAATGTGAATAAAAGTAGAATAGCCTAATATAAAATATATATGTATATACTTTATATAAGTAAGTATAACGGATTATAAGTCTGTATGAATATAGATATTATATCTCTTTAAAAGAGATGTTTAAATTAATAGGGGAACCTTCCTCTAAGGCTAAATATAATATATAAGCGACAGTGTATAGTACTGTGAAGGTAGGTTTTAATTAGTAGTTTTATAAGCAGCTCAAGCAAAGTTTAAATATATAGTGAGAGCGTACCTTTTGCATAATGGGTCAGCAAGTTAATATTAGATGCGAGCATATATATATATATATAAGATATGCCTAGATAAACCGATTGTCAAATAATGAATTAGTATCTAAAATTAGACCCGAAACCTAGTGATCTTACCATAATCAGGGTTATAAAGGCCCGAACGGTTTATCGTTGTAAAGATATCCGATGAATTGTGGTAAGTTAGTGAAAGACAATACTGACTAGGATAGCTGGTTTTCTGCGAAACCTATATAAGTAGGTAATTAAAATTACATCTTTGCAGGTACAGAATTGTGATCTCAGGCAATTTGTATTTATCCTTTTTTATAAAAAGGTGAATTTTTTTGCATATATCGGGGGATCGTGAAGATTTTATCGGTGAGTATTTGCACTCGGAATGGTAAAGATGGATATTTAATCATCGGACATAGTACGCTAAGGTTGTATGTCTAAAGGGAAACAGCCCAGAACAAGAGTTAAGGTTCCAAAATTATTGTTAAGTGAAATTAAGGAAGTTTATATCTTATACAACTAGGAAATAGGCTTAGAAGCGGCCATTTTTTGAAGATCTCGTAACAGAGCACTAGTTTTATGAATAATATTATTATTCATTGATAATGGCACCGAAAATTCAGCGGATCTAAATAATATACCGAAACCTTGTCCATGTTTATAAATAATGGTAATATTTTTTGGAAATTTATTAATAAAAATTATTATAAATCATGGGGTAGTGGAACGTTGGGGAAATGTTAGATTTTTTTTCTTTAATAGATTAATAATTAAATAACCCAAGTGATAATGCTGACATGAGTAACGAAAAAGGGATGTAAATCAAGATAATTTATTAAATTTTTAATAGTTTTATAAAGAAAACTTAAAGACGCAATCTCTCTAAGTATAACTGATTACAATAATCCCTCGCCTTAAGCTTATGGTTTTATTAAAGTAACGGCCTCTAAGTTTATAAACCTAAAGGATTAAACGATGAGAAAAACCTTGTCTACAAAGTAACAACCTTTATTGTAAAAGTAATAAAGGTTCTGGAAAAACAGTAATAAGTCTCTCAATATTATAACAAACTAAATAGATGAGTAATATTAAGAGGTGACATAATAACCGTACCTAGAAACTACCTATCAAGTAAGCAAGTAGAGAATACGAAGGCGTTTGAGTGAACAATCATTAAGGAACTCGGCAAACTAGCTACCGTAACTTCGGGATAAGGAGAGCCATTCCTCCTGATTAATATCAGGTAAAGAATAGGAAGCATAGAATAGTGTTGTACGACTGTTTAATTAAAACAAAGCACTTTGCAATAAGATAATAAATCAAAGTATTGAGTGTGATTTCTGCCCGATGTCGGCTGGTTAACGAATTTATTAAGTTGACTAAAATAAACTTGGTTTTAAAGGAAACCCCGATCAATGGCGGCCTTACCTATAAGGGTCCTAAGGTAGCGGAATACCCTGGCCGTTAAATGCGGTCTTGCATGAATGATTTAACGATACAACAGCTGTCTCAATGATTGGCTCAGTGAAATTGGAATAACTGTGCAGATACAGTTTACCT
>Ga0335072_10001063_pt1 | contig 46926 bp, 37 predicted proteins | sample Lox_Sample_21_FD_206725 | JGI IMG/M metagenome (GOLD analysis project Ga0335072, IMG submission 206725) | Soil microbial communities from Loxahatchee National Wildlife Refuge, Florida, United States - Lox_Sample_2.1 | ecosystem: Environmental > Terrestrial > Soil > Wetlands | place: USA... | reverse complement strand
GCGCCCGGTGCCGGCACGGGACGAGCCTTCCAACGCCACGTCCCACAGCAGGCGTGGATCGAACAGGTGCGCTGCGAACATCGAAAGGATCACCGTCGCCAGGAAGGCCGGTGTAGCGCCCATAACCTGAATATGGGCCAACTGCCCGAACTGTCCCAACGGCGCGAAGATCATCACCGCAAACGGATCGAGCGTGGACCAGCGACCGATATCTTCGATGAAACGATAGAACTTCGTCTTGGTTCTCGGCAGCGAGGCGGAATGGTAGTGCAATGAGGTCAGGAACCAGGTCAGCCCTACCAATTTGGCCAGCGGAAACACTACCGAGACGAAGAAGATCACGATGCCGAAATACCAGAAGTTGGTGGTGACCAGTAGTTCAATACCGCGAATGATGGAGTGCGGGTGGGGGGTGCCGGCTTCCCACAATTCGCTCATCGGGTAGCTGTAAGCGATTGGCGTTAAGGCCGCCGTGGCAAGGGTCAGCGCGGCACATCGGATTACCGCGAACGGCTTGCGCCGGTTTATACGCGCGCCGCAACGCGGACAGGGATGGCCGAGCGCCGTCCGCGGCAGCACCATGGCGCAGTGCACGCAAGCCGCCGGGTCGGGGCCGACATCCGCCGGTGGCTGCCGCAGGTGGCGCCAAACCGCGCGGCGTTCCAGACTGGCACGGGTCAGCATGGTCAAAATCGCGGCGCCGATGAAGCACCAACCGCCCGGATCAATGGAGACGGGAATCTGCGATGCGACGCGGCCATAGCCAATGCCGGCACCGATCAGCAGCACATCGGACATCGCCCACGGGTCCAGCGACTCGCAATAACGGAATCCGCGTCCTACCCACTGGCCACGGACACCATAGCGAACCGCGGCGAGCGTGACCGACAACACGCTGAACCGCAGCAGCGGCAGCACGACGGCGAACAGACCGAGGGAAATCGCCACCAGGTTGAAGTGCTGCCGCCAGACCGTTGCAACGCCGGAAGCCAGCCACGTCGAGCGGCTGATTCCGGCGACATGCAATGTCATGACCGGCATCAGGTTGGCCGGCAACAGCAGCAGAAACGTGGCGATAGAGCATGCAAGCGCGGCATCGAGGCTGCGGCCCGACCGCTTCTCGAGAGGGTAGCCGCATTGCCAGCACCCCAACCGGCCGCTTTTCGGCGGGGGCGGCATGCGCTGGATGGCAGCACAGTCGGGGCAGGCGATCAGCAAGGACACGGTGGGTGCGCCGCTTGGGGGTGCGCGGCAAACGCCCGGGCTGCCGGCGAGGTTCCCGCGGCGCGGCCGCCTACGCCGCGCGCAGCAACACGTCCAGTTTGCCGGCGCGGTCCAATGCCACCAGGTCGTCGCAGCCGCCGATATGCAGCCCATTGATGAAGATCTGCGGCACCGTGGTGCGCCCACCGGAGCGCCGCATCGCCTCGGCGCGTTCCGGGGTTCCGTGCGGCGCGTCGATCTCACGGAACGCCACCCCCTTGCCGCTGAGCAAGTGGATGGCGCGCACGCAATAGGGGCACCAGGGTTGGGTGTAGATCTCGATGTCCGGCATGTCTGTCACCTCGGGACGCCGAACATCGGGTCATTGGGTCGCTCGCGCAAGGGCCGCAAAATTCCGCTTGGTTGATGCAGATCAACGCAACCCAGGTCGCTCTGCGGCAGGCTGAGCGGCGATCGGGGGATCGCATGTTCCGCTATATTCTGGTTCCCGCGCCTGGCAGCGCGACGCATGACGCGGTGTTCAGTACCGCCCTGGAACTGGCACGTCAGTCGGCCGGGCATTTGCATTTCCTGCATGTCCGCCTGGACGTTCAGATGATGATGGTCGCCATGTCCACCGGGGATTACGGCGGCGGCGCCGGCCTCGGCGACGTGCTCGAGTCGCTGCAACGCGAGGTCGATGCGCGGCATGACAATGCGCGCAAGGCCGTGTTGCGGTTCTGTGAGCGCGAGCATGTCATGCTCTCGGACAATCCAATCGGCGGAGCCCCCTCCGCCACCTTCCGAGTTGAAACCGGAGACGAAGCCCGGGTGCTGGCGGCACGGGCGCGCACGGCCGATGTAACAGTGCTGGGGCGCGCCGCGGAAGGCGAAGCGGTCACGCTCGATCTGCTGGAAGCGGCGCTGCTGTATAGCGGGCGGCCGCTGCTGATCGCGCCGGCGCGGCCGCCGCAGCATCTCGGCCGGCGGATTGCCATCGGCTGGAAGGATACGCCCGAGGCAGCCCGCGCCGTGTCCGCGGCCATGCCCATGCTCCGCGCCGCCGATTCTGTCACGGTGATCTCAGTTCACGAGAGCACGGAACAAGATGGCTCCGCGGCGCGTCTTAGCCATACGCTGCTTTGGCACATCCAGGCGACCACACTCCAGGTCGTGTCGCCCGGGAGCGCCGACCCGGCGGCCGTGCTGCTGTCGACCGCCGAAAAAGCCGACGCGGATCTGCTGGTCATCGGCGGCTACAGTCATAGCCGCATGCGAGAGGCGGTGTTCGGCGGTGTCACACGCCATGTGCTGCGGGCGTCTGCCTTGCCCGTGCTCATCGCGCATTGAAGGGATGTCTTGATATGGCCGGGAAGAACGGACTGTGTTTCCTGATCGCCGATGGCGAGCATGCCCGAGTCGTCTTCGCGAACGGGGAGAATGTCCTGCGCACGGTACGCAGCTTCGATTCCGCCAGCGCGCATGTGCCGTCGCACGAGATTGGCTCCGATCGCCCTGGTCGTGCGTTTGAAAGCGCCCGTCCGGGCAGTCATGGTGTGACGCCACGGCACGACCCGCATCAATTGGAGAAGCTGCACTTTGCCGATTTCGTCGCGGACGAGATTGGCATCGCCGCCGGCGAAGGCGCCTTCGATCGCCTGGTGCTGGTGGCGCCCGCCTATTGCCTGAACGAAATCGAGGACGCGCTGGATGGCCACACCGCGTCAATGATAGCGGGGCGACTGGCGAAGGACCTGGTGAAGACGCCGGACCATGAGTTGCTACCCCACCTGCGCGCTTGGATGGCGGCACCGTGGTGTGCGACGTAGAGCGCTTTCACTGTGACCGACATCGTCATGTGAGATGTCGTTGCGCCGCCATGGCGCAACCGGAAGCGGCGCAAGCCCTCGCCCGCAGTCACCTTCGCCGCCTACACTGACGGACCGCACACCAACGGAGGAACGTCATGTCGGTCGAGGGGAAAGTCGTGCTTGTCACCGGCGCGGCGCGCGGCCTGGGCTGCGAATACGCCCGCACGCTCGGCGCGGCAGGCGCCCGCGTCGTTGCCGGTGACATTGCGGATTGCGCGCCCACGGCAGAGGCGGCCGGCAATGGCGCCATCGGCGTGCGCCTGGACGTCACCGACATGCGATCCGCCGAGGCGATGGCGGAGGCGGCGCTGAGCGCCTTCGGCCGCATTGATGCGCTGATCAACAATGCCGCGTTGTATGGCTCGCTGCGGGGCGGGCGGTTCACGGCGATCGCGGACGCCGACTGGGACGCAGCCATGGCGGTGAACGTCAAAGGCATCTGGAACTGCTGCAAGGCCGTGGTAGCGGCGATGCGTACCGGCGGCGGCGGCTCCATCGTCAATGTGTCATCGCTTGCCGCAACCTACGGCATGGCGTACGCGCTGCATTACACCACGTCGAAGGCGGCGGTGATCGGCATGACGCGCGGGCTGGCCCGCGAACTCGGTCGCGATAACATCCGTGTCAACGCGCTGGCCCCGAGCGCGGTGATGACCGAAGGCACGCAGGAGTTCTTTGGCGACAAGCTGGATCGCGCGCTGGAGACGATCCGCACCGGCCAGGCGCTGCAACGCACGCTGGTGCCGGCGGACCTGACCGGGACGGTGGCGTGGCTGATCTCGGACGAGTCGCGGTTCGTCACCGGGCAGACGATCGCCGTGGACGGGGGCACTGTGATGCTGTGATGGCGACTGCGGAGAGACGACGATACCGTCCGCTGGACCCGCTTCGGTATTGACGCGATTGCGCGGGGACGCCCGCACCGTAACGCTGTGAGGCCAGCGCCGCTTCGGCCATACTCGCGCGCGCGATCGCGGGGGAAGCGATGAGTGAGGCGTCAGGCGGTATGACGGCAGTCAGCGGACCAGCGCAGGCAGACGTCCCGCTGGTGCTGCGCGCGCTCGCCGGCCAACCCGGCACGGATGGCATGGGCGTGGTGCTGGTCGAAGGCGATGCGGTTGTGGTCGCCCGCCAGCCCAGCGGCCAGCCGCGCCAATGGCTCATCGTGGAGGTGGACCGCCAGGCTCCGCCCCCGCCGCCGCGGCGGCGTTCCTCTGCGCTCACCGGCGAATGGGTCGATCTGCTGCTGAGTTGCGGCGGAGCCGTGGTATCCGGGGTCGGCGCCGCCGGCACCGTCGTCGCAGCGCCGGAAACCGGCGGGCTTAGCGCGTTTGGCACCGCCTATCTGGTCAGCCAGACCGCGGTCGCCGCCGGTCAGTGTGGCGTCGAGATCTATCGAGTCACCAACATCTATCGCGGTCATGAGGACATCAACGAGGCGATGGACCGCAGCCCGGTGTTCAACGCCATCATGTATGCCGCCGACGCCTATGCGCTGATGGACGTGGTGAATGTCGGCCGCGACTCGCTGGAGTTCGCGCGCGCACTCGACGAGGCGGATGTCAGCCTGTCGCGCATGCTGGGCGACCTCAATCGCAACGAGCGGCTGCGCCTGACCCGGGCCCTGGGCTTGCAGGGGTCGCGCCGGGTCGCGGCGGCGAAGCTCAACACGATCGCCCGCACCCGGATCGTGCAGGCGATCGGCGGCGCCTTCGCCACCGCCGGCAGCCTGCACAGCGGCACCGGCGTGCTTCACTTCTTCGTCGGCAAGGTGCGTATCTGGGCTGTGCAAGAGGGTCAGGGTGGGGCTCCCGGCGGCGGATCATGATGCTGCGGCGGTCTCCGTGATCGGTGCTCGGCCACCGGAATACGACGAGCGACAATGGCAGAGGTTGCGGCGCGACGGCCGCGCCGCAACCGGGGGCATGCTGGGTTTGCTTGCTGTCCTGGCCGCCTCGGTCGGGTGGATGCTGATCCTGATCCCGCCGGGCAATGGCCAGATTGTACGGCTGAACCCCTTGGCCTGGCTGGCCGCGCTGCCAGGCGCGATCCTGATCGGGGCCGGGCTGCTGAGCTATCGGCCGCGTGCGATGCGGATGCTGCGCTGGGCTCTGGTCGCGGCGCCGCTCGCGAGCGTGGCCGCTGCGCTGGTGGGCGGTGCCCCTGCCGCGCGCGCAGGAGACATGTCATCGGTCCTGCGCTGGCTTGCCGCCGTCACTGTCGTGGCGGCGGCCGGCAGCGCGCTCGCATTGCGCTTCAGCGCCCTGGCATCCGGGGAACCCCTGCCAGGGAGCACGCGGCGTGCTGCTGCGGCCCACACCGATCCTGGACCGCATCGAGCTTCTGCCGGTACCGTGCCGGTCGATCGTGCCGGCCGGCTTGCCGTGCAGTCGGCGGCCTTCGTCGTGATCTGTGGTGTTATCGGGGTGGGGTTCGCGGCCATCCCGGCGTTTGGACCGGCGGGCCTGGCGGGCATGCTCGCACTGGCCGCGCTGGGCATCGGCTGGACGTTCCGGCTCGCTGCCCGCGCCCGGCAGTCGCCCCGTGCCCTGGCGGCAACGTTGACCGCGGTGCCGGCCGCCCTGACGGCCATCACCATTGCCTGCCTCGTATGGCTCGCCGCCGCACCGTCGCCAGTGGCGCGTGTCGCCGCGGTGGCGCTGGCGGCCGACACGGCTATCGCAATCACCGCCTCTGTCCTCGGCCGGCACGGCCTGCGGCGCAGCACGAGTTTCGTCCGGCGATCCGCGGCCTCATGACCGCCGGCTTGGTTGCTGCGGCGGAGCCGCCTTACGCCACGCGGGCCAGTCTTTTGCCATGCGGGCCAGGCTTGCACGGTCCTCGGCGCTGCCGTAGCACGGAAATGTTGTCATGCCTGGTCGTTATGGTGTGATAACCCATGGCAGCGCCGGCGCACGACCGGCAACGGGCAATTGGGGATCGGGAGCAGTGGAACATCGCATGACAAGCGAAAGCCGGTGAACCATGCCAACCTGGTCGCGTGCCAATGCCCTGCTGACGATGACGTCGACGCTGGGCGCCGATGTGCTGATCCCGATCGGGCTGAGCGCCCATGAGGCGATCAGCCAGCCGTTTCAGTTCGACGTCACCGCGGTGTGCCAGAGCGGTGTCATCGACCCGAATCAATTGCTCAACAACGCTGCCTGCGTGACGCTGCAGGTCGCGGGAAGCCCGGTCCGCTATTTTCACGGTGTCGTCCAGAGCGTGAGCGCGGAAGGATCCAACCGCAGCGACACAGCGGCCGACGCATTCCAGCTCTATCGGTTGCGCCTGGTGCCAACGCTATGGTTCCTCAGCCAGACCACCGATTGCCGGGTCTATGAACAAATGTCGGCGGGCGACATCATCGAATCGATGTTCACCGACGCGAGCCTGACCGCCTATAGCGGTCCGCCCGGCAGCCAAACGCGCCAGTACACGATCCAGTACAATGAGACCGACCTGCATTTCGCGACGCGGCTGATGGAAGAGGAAGGCTGGTACTATTTCTTCCAGCACACCGACAGTGCGCACACGCTGGTGATTGCCAACCAGAACTCATCGTTCCAAAGTTCCAGCGGCACGCTTTATATTGTCGGCGGCGCCGATAGCGCCCTGAAGCTGGTCGACTTCAATGTCTCCGCCGCCACGGTGCGCGGCAAGATGACGCTGGCGGACTATGAACCGGTCAGCCCAACGTCGCAATTGCAGAGTTCACAGCCGACCGTGCTGCAAACCGCTGGCGCGTCCACGCGCGACGATTTCCGCTGGCCGACCGCCGTCAGCTACAGCAATGAATCCGGCACCGATCCCTCAGCCAATGCCAGCACCAACATCAACAATCAGGGGACCGTCGTCTCCAACCGGGCGAACTGGGACATGCAGGCGGCCGAGGCCGTGGCGACGCTGTACGACGGTGCCTGCACGTTCGGCGGCCTGGTGGCGGGCGGGCAGTTCACCATCGCCAGCCAGCCGGCGAGTTCCTATGACAACACCTACGTGGTGCGCAGCATCACGCACCATATTGCCGATGACACCTGGCTGAACCAGAACGGCACTGCGAGCTATTCTAACCGCTTCGTCGCCTTCCTGTCGTCCACCACCTGGCGCCAGCCGATCATCACGCCGCGCCCGCGCATGAACGGCGTCTACACCGCGCTGGTGATGGGACCGCAGACAGCAGAGGGTACCGCGCCGCAGGTGCAGAACGCCGCGGACGGCGCCGAGATCTATACCGACGACATGGCGCGGGTGAAGGTGCGGTTCTATTGGGACTGGCGCCAGGGCTCCACCGGCGGCGGCGCGGTCTGGGCCCGCGTCATCCAGCCCTGGGCCGGCAAGGGCTGGGGCGCGCAGTTCCTGCCCCGCGTCGGCACCGAAGTCGCGGTCGCATTCGTCGATGGCGACCCGGACCGGCCGATCGTCATCGGCGGCCTGTACAACGGCGCGCAGGCGCCGATCTACCTCACGACCGACAAGAACAAGTCGGGGCTGCGCACGCGCAGCACCATGCAAGGCAGCACCTCCAATTTCAGCGAGCTGACCTTTGACGACACCAAAGGCAGCGAACTGATCTTCATGCACGCCGAGAAGGATCTGTTCACCGAAGTCGAAAACAACCAGACTCTCACGGTCGGGATGCAGAATCCGGCGCAGGGGAACCGCTTCGTCACGGTGTGGCAGAACGAGACGGTGGACATCAAGCAGAACCAGACCATCACCATCGAGAACAACCAGACCATCTCGGTAAAGCAGAACCGTGACGTAACGGTGACAGATGGCAACAGCACATTCACGGTCAGCAAGGGCACCCACACGGAGACGATCAAGGGCGACAATTCGTTGACGGTGCAGCAGGGCAACAACTCGGTCACCGTCAGCCAGGGCAACAACTCCTTCACCGTCAGCACCGGCAACGACTCGCTGACGGTCAGCACCGGCAACTACTCGATCAGCATCAATTCCGGCCAGATGAGCGTGAATGCGATGCAAGGCATCCAGTTGACCTGCGGCAGCAACTCCATCCAGATCACCCCGTCCGGGATCACGATCAGCGGGATGCAGATCAGCCTCTCGGCCGACTCACAAGGTTCATTCGACGGCGGCGGGCAGTTGTCGCTGACCGCCGGCATGGTGGCGATCAACTCCTGACATGTCGCAGACCCTGACAAAGCTCACGGGCAAAGGCCTGGCACCGCTACAGCCCCTGCTCAAGCTGCCGGAAGCAGCGGCGGCGGCCGTGCAAGGCTGCCAACTGGCGACCGAGGCGCTGGACCGGCTGGAGGCCGGCGGCTTCCTGATGGAGGCCGCCCGCTTGCTGGCCCATGCGCTGCCGCGGCGCGAGGCCGTGTGGTGGACCTGCATGTGCGCCAGCCACACCGAACCGCCCGATCTGCCAGAGGCAGACCGCAGCGCACGCGCGGCGGCAGAACAATGGGTGCGGCAGCCAAACGACCAGAATCGCATCGCGGCCAAGCAGCAGTCCGACGCCACGGGTCAGTCCACGCCGGAATCCTGGGCGGCCATGGCTGTGTTCTTTTGCGGCGAGTCGATCACCCCGGAGGGACAGCCGAAGGTGCCACCCAAGCCGCATATCGCCGGCCGGACTTTGGGCGGTGCCGTGGTGCTGGCGGCGGTGCGCACCGATCCGAAACGGCAGCAGGACCGTCTGCGGCAGTTTCTTGAGAGCGGACGCAGCATTGCCGCGGGCGGCGTCGGGAGGTTGGAGCATGAGCAATAACGTCTCCCGCCTGCGGCGGAGAGGTCGAGGCGCCGTCAGGCACCGAGGGTGAGGATGATCGGATCGGTGTCCTGCTTTCTTCCTCGCCTCCCGATCCCCCTCACCCTCGATGCTTTGCATCTCGACCTCTCCCATTCCGTGGGAGAGGGTATTCATCGTGGGAGAGGTAATTCTGCTAGGATCGTGCCATGCCGCTGACACTGACCGTCCTCCGCTGCCCTGATTCCGTCCCGCCGGAAACACGCACCATCACAGGCGGCGAATTCACCGTAGGCCGCGGCCCGGGCGTGGACTGGGTGTTGCCGGACCCGGAACGCCTGCTGTCCAAACACCATTTCGCCGTGGCCTATCGCGGCGGCAACTGGCAGATTGCCGACACGTCCACAAACGGCACGACGCTGAACCGCGATCCGGCGCCGATCGGCCATGAGACGCTGCGCAACCTGCGCGACGGCGACCGGATCACGCTGGGCGCCTACGAGATCGAAGTACGGATGGCCGAGGATGCCGTGCCGCAGGCAGGCTTCGGCGGCGATAAAGGGTTCGCCGCCGCACCGCCGTCCCGCGGGGCCAGCCCGTTCGCCGATCCCTTCGCGGCTGATCCGTTTGCGCCGCCGCCGGTCGCGCGCCAGCCGTTCGACGAGGTGCCGTCGCCCGGCTTCGGCGCCGTGCCAAGCAGTGTCCAACTGCCGCATGATTTCGATCCGCTGGCGCCGGAACCCGGCGAGGCCGCCTTCCTCGGCCCCATCCAGGCCGACCACCGACCGATGCTGGAGGACGCATTCCAACCGCCAGCCATCGGCGGGCAAATGGCATTCCAGGCCGGCGGCAAGCTGCCGGGCGACGATCTGCTGCCGGATGACTGGGACAAGGATCTGCTGGAAGGAATCAGTCCGTCGTCCGCGCCGCCTGCACAGAATCCTTTCGCTGCGCCTGCTCCGCGCCCCACAGCCCGGCCGGCCGTCGCGCCGGCGGCCGATCCATTCGCGGAGCATGCTCTCCAGCCGGTCGCGAGACAGGTAATCCCCGAGGAAGACCCCTTCGCCCAGCCAATGGTGCAACCGGCGGTCCTGCCAATCGCACAACCGGTCATCCAGCCCGCAGTGCAGCCCGCAGTGCAGCCCGCAGTGCAGCCCGCAGTGCAGCCCGCAGTGCAGCCCGCAGTGCAGCCCGCAGTGCAGCCCGCAGTGCAGCCCGCCATCCAGCCGGTGGTGCAGCCGATTGCCCAACCCATTGTCCAGCCGGTGGTCCAACCGGTCGTGCAGCCGGTAACCCAACCGGTCGTGCAGCCGGTTGCCCAACCGATCGTGCCGCCAGTCATTGAGCCTCCGGTCCCGAAAGAGCAGAACCCGTTCGCCGAACCGGCTGCACAGCAGCGAGCACACATGCCGGGGGTGCAGCCCGCAGTATCGTCGGCCGTCCGTACCCCCACGCCGTTCGACGAACCCTTCGACCTCGAACCTGCCCCGGCGCCTTCTCTGTCCCCGGTTGCGGCCCCTCTTCCCTCGGGCCAGGCCGCCGCATCAGCGCCCGCACGGACACCGGCCGCCGGCGATGCGCTGCTGATGGCGTTCCTTCAGGGCGTCGGCATGACGGACGTGACGCCCAGCGACGCAACCGAGATGATGCGCAATCTCGGCGAAGCGTTCCGCATGCTGGTCTCCGGGCTGCGCGCGGTGCTGATTGCGCGCGCCTCGATCAAGAGCGAGTTCCGCATCGAGCAAACGATGATCCGCGCGCGTGGCAACAACCCGCTGAAATTCTCGGCTGGCGATGACGACGCTCTGGCTGCCTTGCTCGGAACCGGCCGGCGCACCGACATGACCGCTGCCGCCGCGGTTGCCGACGCCCTGAAGGACATTCGGCTGCACGAACTCGCGTCGATGGCGGCGATGCAGGCGGCGGTGCGTTCATTGCTCGACGGCCTGGACCCGTCGAAACTGCGCGCCCAGGCCGAGCAAGGCGGCCTCTCGCTGCTGCCCGCGCAGCGCAAGGCGCGCGCCTGGGACGCATACGAGACGTTGTACACTCGCACCGTCCAGGCGCTGGCCGACGATTTCGACAGCGTGTTCGGCAAGGCGTTCGCTCGGGCGTATGAGCGCGCGCTGGATGAGGTTGCGGCGAGGGAAAGATGACCAACCGACGTTCGCTTTTGCTGCTGCCCGCGGCACTGCTGCTGGCACGCTGTGCTCCGGCGCCCAAGCCGCCGGCGGTGCTGACCCTGACCATGGTGGGCAGCAATGACCAGAATCCGGATCCCAGTGGCAATGCCGCGCCGGTCGCGGTGAAGGTGTACCAGCTCACGGCCACGGCAAAATTCGAGAGCAGTGACTGGACGTCTCTCACACAAAACGAAGCGGCGACGCTGGGGCAGGATGAGGCGGCTCCATCGCAGCAATTCGTGGTGGCGCCTGGCCAGACATTGATCCAATCGTTCGAACTGAAGCCCGGCGTACAGGATATCGGGATCATCGTGCTGTACCGCGACATCGATCACGCGCAATGGCGCGCCATGGCGCCGGCGGCGAGCAGTGGTCCCATCAATCTGACGCTGACGATCGCCAAGGCGGCGGTGACGCTGCAACCCAGCAAGTAATCGGTGCATCCATCCCGCGGTTGCGCGATGATGGGAACGGATTGGGGGGATTTCAGGCGATGAGCTGGACCAATCGCGTGGTCTGGCAGGAAGGCATGTTCCTGCGCACGCAGCATTTCCAGCAGCAGGACCGCTGGGCCGAGCAATTGGTTCGGGCGCGGGTGCAGGCGTTGCGTCCGCATCCCTGGGGGCTGGTCGACTACGCGCTGGACCGGGATTTGCTCACGACGGGACGTTTCGCTGTTGCATCGGCGTCGGGCGTGTTCGAGGACGGCACCCCGTTCGTGATTCCCGGTGAGGCGAACCACCCCCCGCCCCTCGACATACCGGACAGCGCGCGCAACATCCTGGTGTATCTGGCGCTGCCAATTCGCCAGGCGGGCGCGGTGGAAGTGGCGGATGCCGCCACCGAAGGCCGCTACGTTTCATATCCGTTCGAAGCTTACGACACGCATTCCGCGTCTCCCACGCCGGCGGAATTGCAGGTGGGGCGGCTGAAGATGCGCTACCTGTTGGAAACGGAGGAACGTGCCGGCTATCTGTGCCTGGCGCTGGCCCGGATCTCCGAAGTGACCGCCGACAAGCGCGTGGTACTGGATGACCGGTGGGTTCCCCCGGCGCTGATATGCTCTGCGGTGTCGCCGCTATCGGGGCTGGTGGCGGAGCTGTCTGGTATGCTGAACCAGCGCGGCGAGGCTCTGGCGGCGCGCATGACCGCACCGGGCCAGGCAGGTGTGGCGCAGGTCGCGGATTTCCTGCTGCTGCAATCGATCAACGGCTGGCAGAACGTGCTGGCGCACTGGGCCGATGCCGCGAACGTGCATCCGGAGGCGCTGTACACCGCGCTGGTGCAAATGGCCGGCGAGTTCTCGACATTCCTGGATACGCGGCGTCCCACGTCGTACCCGGCCTATCGCCACGATGACCTGCAACGCAGTTTTGCCCCGGTCGTGGCGGATCTGCGGCGCTCGCTGTCGGCGGTGCTGGAAGCGACGGCGATCCCGATCCCGCTGCGCGAGGCACGGCATGGCGTGCGGGTCGGGCCGATCACCGATCGCTCTGTGTTGCGGGCAGCGAACTTCGTGCTGACAGTGCAGTGCGACGTGCCGGCGGAGACGCTGCGGCGCGTGTTCCCGACGCAGGTGAAGATCGGCGCGGTGGAGCATATCCGCGAACTGGTGAATGTGGCTCTGCCGGGCATCGCGGTACGTCCGCTGCCGGTGGCGCCGCGGCAACTGCCGTTCTACGCGGGGGCTACGTATTTCGAACTGGACCGGGGCAGCCCGCATTGGCAGCAGATGCAGAACTCGGGTGGCTTTGCAATTCATGTCTCGGGCGATTTTCCCAATCTGCGGCTGGAACTTTGGGCAATCCGGGGATGAGGGAGTGCATCGTGGCGGTGGAGACAGGCCGGAGCCAGGCATCAAAAATCCTGGCCAAAAAGAGTCGACCCCCGATCGGCGGGGGGGAACCCCGCGTCACCCGCACTCGCTCGGACTACAACAAATTTCTGACACGGACGAAAAGTGGAGAGCCACGGAGAACCAAGGCGATCGCATTGCTCCCGATCGGCCGGGGAGGCACGCTCGCTCCGTGGTTCTCGGTGGCCCTCCGCTTCTCTTCCATGTTAATAAATTTGAACGCTATTTACCGCCGCGCCGTCACCCGGCTCCCGATTACGCTGCACCCGACCTTGAATGTTTCAAAATTCCTTGCCCCCTCTCCCCGCCCCGGCACGGGCATAGGAGCACGCCAATGAGCGACAACCCGTTCTCCGAACCCGACGATTCCGAACGCACTGTCATCCGTCCAATGCCTGGCGGCCGTCGCCCTGCTGGCCCCGCAGCGCCGCAGCCGCCGGCACCGCCGCCCTTCGGCCAGCCTGCCCAACCTCCAATCGGGCAATCCCCGGCGCCACCGCCGTACCAGCCGGCCGCGCCCTCGCCTTTCCAACCCTCCCCTCCCCCGCCCTTCCAACCACCGCCGCCACCCCAACCGGCGTCGCCCTTCGCCAACCGCCCGGTGCAGCCGGCCATGCCGTTGCCCACGGAAGGCGCGGAAACGATCAGCTTCGGCCTCAACCCGCTCACCGTGGCCGCCGCGCCCCTGCTGCAATTGCTCGGCCGCCTGCGCACCACCTATTCGCAGCCCAACGTCGATGATCTGCGCGAGCGCACCATCCAGCAGATGCGCACCTTCGAACGCGAGGCGCGTGACGCCGCCGTGCCAATGGAGCAATTGCGCCCCGCGCACTACGCGCTCTGTGCCAGCATCGACGATGTGGTGTTGAACACGCCCTGGGGCAGCACCGGCGCATGGGGCTCGCGTTCGCTGGTTGCGACCTTCCACCAGGAAGTCCGCGCCGGCGAACGCTTCTTCGTATTGCTCGGGCAGATGCGCGAGCAACCAGGCACATTCCTGCCCGTGCTGGAGCTGATGTATTTGTGCCTGAGCCTCGGCTTCCAGGGCCAATATCGGCTATCGCCGCGCGGCCCGGGCGAACTCGAACGCATTCGCGAGGACCTCTACACCGTCATCGCGCGCCAGCGCGCCCAGGCGCCGGATCCGGCGCTGGCGCCGCGTTGGCAAGGCGTGAACGCGCCCTATAAGCCCGCGCGTGCGGTCGTCCCGAGCTGGGTGATGGGGGTCACGGCGATCGCTTTGATCGGCGTATTGTTCGTGTGGTTCTCGTCGGGACTGAACGCCGCGTCGGACAACGCGTTCGCCGCGATGATCGGTGCGCCGCTGTCGCATATGCCGAACATCCAGCGCGCCGCGCCCGTGCAGCCGCCGCCTCCGCCGCCCGTCGTGCAACCCGAGCCGCTTTATGTGTTCCTGAAGCCGGAGATCGATCAGGGGCTGGTGACCGTGCTTGGCACGCATGCCATGCCGATCGTACGGATTCGCAACACTGGCTTGTTCGCCTCCGGCAGCGCCGTGGTATCGCCAAAATACGTGGGCCTGCTGACGCGGATCGGCGCGGCACTGAAGCGCGAGAAGGGACCGGTGGACGTGATCGGCTATACCGATAACCAGCCGATCCACACAGTGCAGTTTCCGTCGAATTACCAACTGTCGAAAGCCCGCGCCGAGGCGGCGCGTGCCATCATTGTGCAGGCACTCGGCGACCCGAGCCGTGTCACAGCGGAAGGACGGGCCGATGCCGATCCGATCGCGTCGAACGCAACAGCAGCAGGACGCGAGCAAAACCGCCGGATCGAAGTGACGCTGCGGAGGCAAGGCTGATGACGTGCGAACCGAAGAACTCCCCCTCCCCTTGTGGGCTTTGGCCGCGACGCGGACCAGGGTTGGGGAGGGCGCGCAAACCATGATCGCCGTCGTTCAGACGCACCCCACCCCCCGACCTTGGTCCGCTTCGCGGCCAAAGCCCACAAGGGGAGGGTGAAACTAAACCATGCGCTTCCTGCTTTCTCGCTGGCTGCTTTCCTTCATCGGCATCGCGCTCCTCTCGCTGCTGCTGTGGTGGTTCGGGCCGTTCCTGTCGTTCCTTGCATCCTGGATCGTGCGCGCCGCGATCATCGTGGTGATGCTACTGATCTGGGCCGGCATGAATTACTGGCTCGATCGCCGCCGCAAGAAGACGGACGAAGCGCTGGTCCAAGGCGCTGCCGCCGCCCCCACCGTCGATTCCACCGCCGCAGCTTCCGCCGAGGAAGTCGCGGCCATGCGCGAGAAGCTCACCACCGCGCTGACGCTGCTGAAAAAAGCCTCGGGCAGCCGCGGTTATCTTTATGAACAACCCTGGTACGCGATCATCGGTCCCCCGGGGGCAGGCAAGACCACCGCGCTGCTGAACGCCGGCCTGAAATTCCCGCTCGCTGCCGAAATGGGCCAGAGCGCCGTCGCCGGGGTGGGTGGCACCCGCATGTGCGACTGGTGGTTCACCGAAGACGCCGTGCTGATCGACACCGCCGGCCGCTACACCACGCAGGACTCCGATGCCGCCGTAGACAAGGCCGGCTGGGACGCGTTTCTCGGTCTGTTGAAACGCACGCGTGCACGCCAGCCGCTGAACGGCGTGCTTGTCGCCATTGCGCTCTCCGACATCGCCGCCGCTCCGCCGGTTGAACGCCTGGCACATGCCCGCGCCATCCGCCGCCGCGTCAAGGAACTGTCGGATCAGCTTGGGGTGAAGATTCCGGTGTATGCCTTGTTCACCAAGGCGGACCTGATCGCCGGCTTCATGGAATTCTTCGACGACCTGGACCGCGAGAAGCGCAGCCAGGTGTGGGGCACGACGTTTCCGCTCGACAAGTCTGAGGGCGGCACAGCAGGCGCCTTCGTCGCCGAATTCGGCGCGCTGGTGCAGCGCCTGAACGAGCGCCTGATCGACCGCCTGCAAGCCGAGCGCAGCCCCGATCGCCGCACCGCCATCGCCGGCTTTCCTGCGCAGGTCGCCAGTCTGCAGGCGCCACTTGCCGAATTCATCGGCGAGGCGTTCGGCGGTTCTCGTCTCGACCCGGCGCCGTTCCTGCGCGGCATCTATCTCACGTCGGGTACGCAGGAAGGCACGCCGATCGACCGCCTGACCGGTGCGATGGCACGCAGCTTCGGCATCGACGCCCAGCGCGCGGCGACCCTGCGGCCCGAGCAAGGGCGAAGCTATTTCCTGACGCGTCTGCTGAAGGAGGTGATTTTCGGCGAGGCAACACTGGTCTCCCGCGACCCCGCCGCAGTGAAGCGCAACCGGCTCGCCTATATCGGCGTGGCCGCGGTGGCAGCGTTGGTCGCGATCGTCGGCGCGGCGGCGCTGATTCAGACCCGCGCCGTCAACAGCAATGCCGTTGCGGAGTCGAATGCCGCGCTCGCCGCCTATAACAAAGCGGCGTCAGCGCTGCCGCTCGATCCGGTGGCAGACGGGGACCTGCCGCACGTCGTACCCGTGCTCAACATGGCCCGCGCGCTGCCGTTCGGCTACGCCGCCAAATCACCGCCGATGCAATGGTTTCCCGGTCTCGACCAGACCGGCAAGCTCGGCGAGGGCGCGAAGCAGGTTTATATCCACGCTCTCGACAACATCCTTTTCCCGCGCCTGATCTTCCGGCTGGAATCCCAGATGCGGCAGAATTTCGACAATCCCACCTTCCTGTACCAGGCGACGCGCATCTACCTGATGCTGGGTTCGCTCGGACCGCTTGACCGCGGAACAGTGGAAGCGTGGATGCATTACGACTGGGCGGCAGCCTATCCCGGCTCTGCCAACGCCGCGTTGCGCACGTCTTTGGAACAGCATCTCGCCGCGTTGCTCGACCAGCCGCTGCCTCAGGTCACACTGGATGGTGCGCTGGTGGCGGACGCCCGCCGCACGTTCAGCCGCGTTTCTCTGGCGGACCGTGTGTATTCCTCGATCGAGCAATCGCCCGAAGCCGCTGCCCTGCCCCCCTGGCGGCCCTCCGACGCGTTGGGTCAGACCGGCGTGCGTGTGTTCGTGCGTGCATCCGGCAAGCCGATGACAGACGGCATTCCCGGCTTCTTCACCGTCAACGGCTTCTACAAGGTGCTGCTGCCGCAATTGCCGGAAGCAGCAAAGCAGGTAGCGTCCGAAAGCTGGGTGCTGGGCAAGCAATCGGAGATCAACCCGAACAGCCCGCAGGTGCAGAACCTGCAGCATGATGTGGTCGGGCTTTATACCAACGACTACGCCAGGCAGTGGGATGCGATACTGGACGACCTTCAGGTCGAGCCGCTGACCAACCCGCAGCAGGCAGCGCAGGACTTGTACGTGCTGTCGTCGCCGCAATCGCCGATGAAGCAGTTGCTGTCCAGCATCACGCGCCAGCTTACTTTGACCCAGCCGCCTCCGGCCGCGCCTGGCGCGGCGGGCGAGGCCACATCGCAGGCCGCCGGTGCGCTCGAAAAGAAGGCGCTCGGCGGAGCGAATTCGGCATTCCAGAAGTTTTTCGGTACCACCAACGGACCTGCGCCGGAACCACCAGGCAAGGCGATCGAAGACCGTTATGCGACGCTGATCGCCTATGTCGGCAAAGGACCCGGCGCGCCAATCGACAATGCATTGAAATTGCTTGGCGACTTGCAGCAGCAGCTCGCGCAGTTGGCGAACAGCGGCTCGGGAGGCGCTGCCCCGCCCGCAGCCGGCAACGATCCTGCGGAGTTGCTCCGCGCAGAGGCGGCAAATGCACCTCAGCCTGTGCAGCGCTGGCTGATCGCGCTGGCTATGAGCGGCAATGCGCAGCGCAGCGGCAGCGCAAAGCAGGCGGCGGCAGCGGCGTTCAACGCGCCCGGCGGTCCGGCGTCGCTGTGCCAGGCAGCCGTGACAGGACGTTATCCGTTCAGCCCCGACGCACCGAACGCAATTCCGCTGGACGATTTCTCCCGCCTGTTTTCGCCGAACGGCATGATCAACACGTATTTCAACACGCAGCTTCGGCCCTTTGTGGATACGTCCGGCCCGGTGTGGAAAGCGCAGGCGGTGGCGGGCGTGGCACCACCTGTCACTCCAGGCAGCCTTTCGGAGTTCCAGCGCGCTTCGAATATCGGCCAACTGTTCTTTGCCAACGGAGGCGCGCAACCAAGCGTACAATTTGAGATCACGCCGGAAACGCTGGATCGGGGAGCCAACCAGGTGACGCTGGAACTGGGCAGCCAGGTCATCACCTACGCACACGGTCCGCTGGTCGCGATATCGGTTACCTGGCCCGGAAACGGCATGAACACGGCGCGGCTGGTTTTCCAGCCGGCGCCCACCGGAGGCAGCGTGTTGCAGGCAACCGGCCCCTGGGCATTGTTCCGATTGTTCGATCAAGGAACGTTGCAAGAGGAAGGTTCACCGGACCGCTACAAGTTGACGTTCCATGTCGGTAACCGCGAAGCCAGTTTCGATATCCGGGCAGGTTCGGTGCTGAACCCGTTTGCCCCTGGCGTGCTGCACGGTTTCCGGTGCCCGGGGTTGTAATTCGTGCTGTACCCGTCGTGATCGCCGGTTTTTACGGCAAACTGCCGGCACGCGGCGATTTTGTGCGCAGCGGCCTGCCGCGCGATTTCACTGATCCCTGGGACGCCTGGCTGGCGCAAGCCATTGCCGGCAGCCGTGCGCGCATGGGTGGGCACTGGCTTCCCGCGTTCCTGGAAGCACCGGTCTGGCGTTTCGTCCTGGCGCCGCAACTGTGCGGGGAACGTGCCGTCTCCGGATTGATGCTGCCAAGCGTAGATCGCGCCGGCCGCTATTTCCCACTGACATTCGCGGCTTTGTTCGATGGCAGCGCGGCAGCGGCCGACGCCGCCTGGCTGGATCGCTGCGAATCCGCTGGGCGCGCGGCGCTGGAGCAAGATGCAACGCCCGAACAAATTGGCGCCATGCTGGGCGCCCCGGCCGCTGCCCGCTCCCCCGGCGAAATCGGGCCGTTGCAAAGCCTGTGGTGGACTGACGGCGCGCCGCGCGTCCCCGCAACGAACCTTGTCATATCGGGGATGCCAGATGCTTGCGTTTATGCCACGATGCTGGACGCAACGACGGCAACAGACGCAGACCAGGCTGCCAACGCGGCCCAAATGCCAAAGGATTGGGATCCGGTGTCGGATACACCAGCAGGGGGAGATCCATGGGAGCCACCGTCATGAGCGCGGTTCGCCTCCGCTCCTGGGCGATGACGCATCCGGGCCCGAGACGCAAGCACAACGAAGACACCTATGTCGATCGCCCCGACCTTGGCCTGTGGGCGGTTGCAGACGGCGCCGGGGGGCATCATGCCGGCGAGGTCGCCTCCGGCATGATCAGAGAAGCGCTGGATGCGATTCCGCCGGAGCTGTCTGCCTCAGAACTCCTGGCACAGGTGCGCGGACGCATCGTGCAGACGCATGAGTGGCTGCGTACCGAGGCAGAGCGCCGGGGGCCGAACGTGGTGATCGCCTCGACAGTGGTGGTATTGCTTGCGCGCAACGGACACTTCGCCTGCCTTTGGGCTGGCGATTCCCGCGCCTATCTGCTGCGCGACGGCGTGCTGCACCAGATTACCCGCGACCACAGCCTGGTGCAGGAGTTGGTGGAGTCCGGCATGATCCGCCCGGAGGAAGCCGAGCATCATCCGCGTGCCAATGTCATCACGCGCGCGGTCGGGGCGGAGCTGGATGACTTTGCCCTGGACAAGGTGAGCGGACCGATCCGGCCAGGTGATCGGTTCCTGCTATGCAGCGATGGTCTTTCCAAGACCTTGCCGGAGGCGGAACTGGCGGCCTTGCTCGGCGAGACCGACAGCGTGCCGCCGGCACAGTCGCTGATCGCAGCGGCACTGGCCATGAACGTGTCGGACAATGTGACCGCCGTCACCATCGAAGCCGCATAACGGTCCGCGGAGAGGTAAAAGCCAGGCAAGGCGAGCCGCCATGCTGATCGTCGCCGTACCCCAACCCGGCGGGATCAGCCGATCGCAATAACTTCCTTCACCTCCCAACTACCGCGCCAATCGATCACAAGTCTCTGACCGTAGAACCGCCACGCCTCCTCGCGGCGAACGCCATAGACGCCCCCGCCAAGCCGTTGCTCGCCACGCTGGAGTTTAGAAGAGTCGTCCCACCCGTAGTTAGCCATGTTGAAAATGCCTCCGGGTGTCCGGGTGATTGCCTTCGGCGCTCCGTCCTTACCCACCTTCTTGTTGATTGCCTTCTCCAGCGTTGCCTGCATTTTCTGGGCCGCGCCGTCTCCAGTCTCGTTGACATGATAGACCTTGGCGCCGCTGTCCGGTGCGCGCCAGAAACCGACCGCGCATCCCGTCAGCGCGGCGGTGAAAAACAGCTTCGCGGTGCTGTTTGACGGCAAGAGCAGCGACAGCTTCCGACCGGACGCCCAAGGCAGATAGAATGCCTCAAGCCGGCCATTGACGATGCTTGCATCAACGCCGATGGCTTCCGTTAGAGCGCAGGTCTTGCCGCTCGAATATTTACGAGATTTCTGCAGACTGAAACGTCTCGGTGCAGCCGGTGTCTTATTGTTCCACTTCTCGTTCGGCTCGCCCCCAATGCGGATTATCGTGGTCTCCAGAAATCCGACCGGGTTTTCGACCATTGCCGCAACAATTTCGTCATGCTCTTCAGGGGTCAGCATCGCACTCTCCAGCCCAAACAGGCGACGCACGGCGGAGCCAGCGCGAGGCACGAAGCAGGACGTGGCTGCACACCTGCCGCCTTTTCAGCGGGTGGCCTTCATGCCTTTCATTCTGCAAGACCGCGCCACCCGGCATCGGTGTGGTCTGGAAGGCCGCTGCTCAGGCAATGGTCCGGGTCAATTTGTTTCTGATTTCAAAAAAACGGGTACCGCGTGGGATGCAGCGACCGCGCGGACATTGAACAAAATATATCGTTTTCCGATGCTGCTCGTGGTTCCCTCCCGCGGCAGGTGCGCGGGAGGGAACCGTACGAACGCGTCAGCCCTTCTTCACCTGGGTCAGGTCCCAGCTCGCGGACTGAGGCTTGCTCGAGGTCTTGGCGTCAACGACGCCGTATTTCCAGGTCACCTTGGCGAAGTTGAGCGACAGGCTCTCTTGCGGCGGATCATCCGGACCGGCGCTGACGCTGTAGCCGCTCAGGCCGGTATCGGTGAATTCATATTCGAGGTACGATTCCACCTTGTCTTTCGTAGTGGTCGTGAACTTGATGGTCACCAGATTGCTGAAATCGCCGCCAACGGCATCCTGCCAGAGCTGGATCGAAGCCTTCTCCATCCGCTTCGTCACCGCCACTTCGCTGACGGAAGGCTCAGATCCTTCGCGGGTGTCTTCACCACCATGCGGCAGGGATACGCCACGGCCGACGCCCCAACTGAACGACTGCAACTGGATCCAATCCTTGAACCCGTCGGTCGTCACCGACCCGGCGACGGGTCCGTATTTCATGTAGATAGCCACGCTGATGCTCCTCCTGTTGCCATACCCAACGCGAGTCAGCCGATATGGTACTGAAACGAGCCAGCCGTGTCTACGCCCACGGTAATGGCCTCGATCGTCCCCCCCTCGGCCAGACGGGACAGTACTTCCGCCGACAGTTCAGGCAGCAGCGTGCGAGACAGTATCTTCTCGACGTTGCGTGCCCCTGACGAGGTTTCTGTACACCGGTCGGCAATGGTTTGCACGAGCGATTTATCCCAGGCAAATTTCGCCCCATACGCCTCCTGAACGCGCCGCCGCACCCGATTGAGCTGCAGTTCCACGATCTGCTTTATGATATCCGGCGACAGCGGGAAATATGGCACCAGCGTTACACGGCCCAGGAACGCTGGCTTGAAATACTTCATCAATTCCGGCATCAGCGCCTCGGCGAGCCCGGCCGCGTCGGGTGCCGTCTCCGGATCGGCGAAGAGTTGCGTGATCAGCTCGGTTCCGGCGTTCGACGTCATGATGATGACCGCGTTCTTGAAATCGATGTCGCGGCCTTCGCCGTCCTTCATGTTTCCCTTGTCGAATACCTGGAAGAAAATGTCTTGCACGCCAGGATGCGCTTTCTCCATCTCATCCAGCAGGATCACGGAATACGGCCGCCGCCGCACGGCTTCCGTTAGCACGCCGCCCTCGCCATAGCCGACATAGCCGGGCGGGCTGCCCATCAGCAGGCTAACCTTATGTTCTTCCTTGAACTCGGTCATGTTGATGGTGGTCATGTTCTGCTCGCCGCCATACAGCAGATCGGCGAGGGTCAGCGCGGTTTCGGTCTTGCCGGTCCCCGACGTACCGACCATCAGGAACACGCCGATCGGCTTGCGCGGATCGGTCAGTCCGGCGCGCGACGTGCGGATCGCCTGTGACACCGCTTCCAGCGCATGGGATTGCCCGACGATGCGACGCTCCATCATGTCCTTCAGATTAAGCACAGTGCGGATTTCGTTCGACTGCATCCGCCCGGTGGGAATCCCGGTCCAGCCGGCCACAACCTCCGCCACCGCCTGCCCATCCACCACCGGGAAGATCAGCGGCTCCTCGCCTTGCAGACTGCGAAGCTTGGCCGCCGCCGCGGTCAGCTTCTCACGCAACGCATCCTTGCTTGCCCCGGACCCCAATCCCGGGTCCGCCGTGTCGCCGGGATCATCGAGCTGCGCGCGCGTCTCGGCCATCTCCGCGGCCAGCGACTTCTCCTGCTCCCAGCGTGCCTGCAGCGCTTCCAGTTCCGCCGCTTTCTGCATCCGCTCGGCAGCCAGCGCGTCGCGACGATCGGCGTGCTTCTCGCCCGCCGCGATTTCACGATCGACGATGCCCAGTTCGGTGTCGATCAGGCTGATGCGGCGTTCCCGGTCCTCGATCGGCGCCGGGATCGCCGACTGGCTCATCGCCACGCGCGCGCAAGCGGTATCGAGCAGGCTGACTGACTTGTCCGGCAACTGGCGCGACGGGATGTAGCGCGCCGACAGACGCACCGACTCACTGACCGCCTGATCCAGGATCCGAACGTTGTGGTGCTTCTCCAGCGTTGCGACCAGGCCGCGCATCATGGCGGTGGCGATCGGCTCTGGCGGCTCCAGCACCTGCACCGTCTGGAAGCGGCGGGTCAGGGCGGCGTCCTTTTCAAAATACTTCTTGTACTCCGCCCAGGTGGTGGCGGCGATGGTGCGCAGTTCGCCGCGTGCCAGCGCCGGCTTCAGCAGGTTGGCGGCATCGCCCTGCCCTGCCGAGCCGCCGGCGCCGATCAATTGATGCGCCTCATCGATAAAGAGGACGATCGGCTTGGGTGAGGCCTTCACCTCGTCGATGACGCCGCGCAAGCGGTTTTCGAATTCGCCTTTCACCCCGGCGCCGGCCTGCAACAGGCCGAGATCCAGCGTACGCAGCGTCACATTCTGCAAGGCGGGTGGCACATCGCCGGTGGCAAGCCGCAGGGCAAAGCCTTCGACCACAGCGGTTTTGCCGACGCCCGCTTCGCCCGTAAGGATCGGATTGTTCTGCCGCCGCCGGAGCAGGATGTCGATCATCTGGCGGATTTCGGAATCGCGCCCCAGGATCGGATCGATCTTGCCGGCCTTGGCCTGCGCCGTAAGGTCAATGGTGAACTGGTCCAGTGCGCCGCCGCCTCCGCGCGGCATGGGTGCGCCGCCCTCGGCGACGGTGCCGCCATCGGCACCGAACGCCGCGGCTTCCTGCGCCTCGGCGCTGTTGGCGGTGACCGCCGCGAAATCGCGTTTCAACAGGTCCGGGGCGATCTTCAGCAACTGACTCGATGCGTCGCGCGCATGCCGGGCCAAGCTTTCATCGGCCAGCAGCGCCCACAGCAGGTGGCCGGAGCGGATTTTTCCGGCGGACTGGTCGAGCGAGGCGAACAACCATGCCTGCTTCATGAGGTCGGTCAACTCGGGCGCCAGCGAGGGCACGCGGCCGTTGCCGGTCTTCATTCTCTCCAGAGACCGGTTGAGGTCGGCGGCGAAGCGGCCGGGCTCGATCTCATAGTGTTTGAGTATCACCGAGACGTCGCCATCGGTCCGGTCCGCGAGGGCGGCGAGCCAATGCTCGATTTCGACGTTATAGTGCGTGCGCGTCGAGGTCAGACCGATGGCCGCCTCCAGCGCCCGGCGGGACGTATCGTTCAGGTGTCCGACGAGCTGTTTCAGATCGATCGTGACCATGGTGTTTCCGCCCGGTTGATGATGCGAAAGCGGTCAATCCGCCCTGGGAGGCCATCCCCCATTCCGCGCTTCAACTGTATGTGTTACGGCGGAACCGTTGTCCAGCTTTTGACAAGGTGCGCAAGTGGCATTGCCAGATGGATTCGATCTCGAAGCGCTGCTGGCGCCGATCCCGGGCGACGCGCCGCAAGGCGTGGATATTCGGGAAGACTTCTCCTCCCTCTCGCCGTACAACCGCCTGCGCGACGCCCGTTCGGAAGCGCGCGACGCGGAGAAGATGCTCGACAACCGCTCGCGCGACGCGGACGGCGAGGAGGTGCGCGACCCTGCGCCGCTGTGGCGGACGGTGCGCGATGTCGGCTTGAAAACGCTGACCGAGACGGCCAAGGATCTTGAAGTCGCTGCCTGGGTTACGGAAGCCTATGTCCGGAGTCACGGGCTCAACGGGCTGACCGCCGGCGCCAAACTGATCGCCGGGTTGGCGGAATCCTACTGGGATGACGTGTTCCCGCTGCCCGACGATTACGGCGTGGAGACGCGCGTCGCGCCGGTGACCGGCTTGAACGGGCGCGAAGGTAACGGATCGCTGATCCAGCCGCTGCACAAGCTGACGCTCTACGTCCGCCCTGACGGCACGCCGTTCGCCGTCTACCAATACGACAATTCCGCCCAGCTCGGGTCCCTGGATGCCGAGCGGCGAGCCGCCCGGATCGAGGCCGGCGCCGTCCCCTTCGACGATGTGGAGAGGGAGGCGCGCGCTTTAGGGTCGCGTACCTTTGCCCGGGTGCGCCAGGACGCTCGCGAAGCTCTGGAAGCGTGGCAGCACATGGCGGACTTGCTCGACGAGAAGGCGAGCGAAGATCCGCCTTCCACCAGTGCGGTGCGGGATCTGGTCAGGCACGTCCTGGAGATCGCCAACCGCTATGCGCCTCCGGAAGAGAGTACGTCCGGCGCCGGCGAAGGACGAATTGCCGGGGCGGATGCCGCGGGCGACATGGCGGCAGGCGGCGGTATAGTGTCGGGTATTGCGGTCCCCGCCGGCCAGGTTGTCAATCGCGAAGATGCTCTGAGGACGCTGGAAAACATCGCCACCTTCTTCCGCCGCACCGAGCCTGTTTCCCCGCTCGCCTACACGATCGAGGAGGCAGTTCGGCGCGGCCGGATGACGTGGCCGGACTTGCTCGAAGAGATCGTGCCCGACCGGGACAGCCGGAATGCGATCCTCACCTCGCTCGGGATCAAGCCTCCACCGCCGCCGGACGAGTGAGGGGTGCGTGTGGCGCGGCGGGACCCGTCTCGATCTTTTGCCGCGGCGCATGCCGGACACCGGATATTTGGGATAACGATCTGCCGGCAGCTTCCCCTGTCCCCCCAAGCCGCCGGAGGCACGGCCGTTCTTCCTGCCGCTCCGTGTCACAAAAATCGTGGCGCCGGGGTGTGAACCATGTCATATCCCCCACGGGTCGTTGACCCTATTCGTCGCATCTGACTAATATTTGGGCTTCGCGGCGATACCGCCAACGACACGGGCAGCCAGCGTCGGTTCCGGCCGACCATAGCGAAGGGGAAGCGCGCACATGAGTGCAAGCATACACGATAAGCTCAATCGCGTGCGCAAGCCGCGCGTGCACATCACCTACGAAGTCGAAACGGAAGGCGCGCAGATCGAGCGTGAGTTGCCGTTCGTTGTGGGTGTCATGGGTGACTTCTCCGGCGATCCGACGGCACCGCTGCGCCCGATGGCCGATCGCAAGTTCATCCAGATCGACCGTGACAATTTCAACGACGTCATGGCGAACATGAACCCGGGGCTGAAGCTGCGGGTCGACAACAAGCTTTCCGAAGACGGCGGCCAGATGGCGGTGGACCTGAAGTTCAATTCGCTCGATGATTTCGAGCCGGCGCGCGTTGCGGCCCAGGTGCCGGCGCTGCGGGCGTTGATGGAGACCCGTGCCAAGCTGCGTGACCTCGCCAGCAAGGTGGACCGCTCCGAGGAGCTTGAAACCCTGCTGGAGCAAGTGCTGAAGAATGAAAACGAGCTGAAGTCGCTGCAAGACCAGCTCGGCCTCGGCAAGACGGAGGGCTGATCCATGTCCGGCGCGCAGACTGCCACCCAGGCAGCGGAAGCCACCACCACCGAAAGCCTGTCGATCCTCGACCAGGTCATCGGCGCGACCAAGCAGACTGCGCCCGATCAGGCGCAGGACCTGGTGAAGAACCTGGTCGAGCAAGCGATGGCTGGCACGGTCACGTTCGACAAGAATCTGACCCGAACGTTCGAACGTGCGGTCGCTGCCATCGACCGCAAGCTGTCAGAGCAACTCAACGAGATCATGCACCACCCCAAGTTCACCAAGCTTGAGGGAACCTGGCGCGGTCTTAACTATCTCGTAATGAACAGTGAGACCGGCACCAGTTTGAAGATTCGGGTGCTGAATATTTCGAAGCGCGACCTGGCGCGCGATCTGCAACGTGCGGTGGAATTCGACCAGAGCCAGCTCTTCAAGAAGATCTATGAAAACGAGTTCGGTACGCCGGGTGGCGAGCCTTTTGGTACGCTGATTGGCGACTATGAGTGGACGCAGCATCCCGACGACGTCGAAACGCTGCGCCTGGTGTCCAATGTCGCCGCAGCCGCCTTCGCACCGTTCATCTCGGCGGCCGGGCCCGGCATGTTCGGTTTCGAATCCTGGCAGGAGCTGGCCAAGCCGCGCGACCTGGCGAAGATCTTCGAGACGTCCGAATACACCAAGTGGCGCAGCCTGCGCGACAGCGAGGACGCGCGGTTCGTCAGCCTGGTGATGCCGCGCACGCTCGCTCGTCTGCCATACGGCGAGGCAACCAAGGCGATCGAGGAGTTCGGCTACGAGGAAGCGCCCTATGACGATGCTGGCGCCGCCAAGTCGATGGAGCATGACCACTACTGCTGGATGAACGCCGCCTATGCGATGGGCGTTCGTATGACCGACGCGTTTGCCAAGTACGGCTTCTGCGTTGCCATCCGCGGCGCCGAGGGCGGCGGCAAAGTGGAGAACCTCCCGACGCACGTCTTCACGTCGGACGACGGCGACCTGGACGCCAAGTGCCCCACCGAGATCGCCATCACCGACCGGCGTGAGTTCGAGCTTTCCAACCTGGGGTTCCTGCCGCTCTGCCATTACAAGAACACCGACTATTCCGTGTTCTTCGGCGCGCAGACGCTGCAGAAGCCGAAGAAGTACGACCGGCCGGAGGCCACGTCCAATGCGGCGATCTCCGCCCGCCTGCCCTACATCATGGCGTCCAGCCGGTTCGCGCATTACCTGAAGGTGATGGCACGCGACAAGATCGGCAGCTTCATGGAAGCCAGCGACGTCGAGCGTTGGCTGAACCGCTGGATCATGAACTACGTCAACAGCAACGAGAACGTCGGTCAGGAGATGAAGGCCCGCTATCCACTGCGCGACGCGAAGGTGGTGGTGCAGGAAATTCCCGGCCGTCCGGGTTCCTACAACGCAGTGGCCTATCTGCAGCCATGGCTGCAGATGGAAGAACTCACCACCAGCCTGCGCATGGTCGCACGGATCCCGGCCGCGGCAGGCGGATAGTTCGTCAGGGGAGGAGGAGCGCCGGGTTGAGCGTTCCCCCTCCCCTTGTGGGCCGGGACCGCGAAGCGGACCCCGGGATAGGGAGAGGGGCCGAGCAATAGCGATGGATTCGCCTCTTTCCGAACTGGACTCAGTGATTGCCCCCTCCCCCCGACCTCGGTCCGCTTCGCAGCCCGAGCCCACAAGGGAAGGGGGAGAGTCCCGGTCACCCCCCGCCCTTCGCGATTCCATTCTTTCCGGCCTCTTCGTCGGCGCTCGCGACACGACGCTGGAGGATGCGCTTTCCGGGTTCCTGCTGAGCGACAGCGGGGATACGGTGGACCGGTGGTTCGGCGCGGAAACAGGGCCGCGGCTGCGCATCGATCCGGACGCATTGCGCGGTGCTCTCGACCGCGACATTGCTGCGCTCGACACGATGCTTTCAGAGCAAATTGATGCGATCCTGCACGACGCGCGATTGCGCCGTCTGGAAGGTACGTGGCGCGGCATCGCTTGGCTGGTCGATGTCACCGAACAAAGCAGCCGCCTGAAGATAAAGTTGCTTAACTCCGGCTGGTACGAAATCTGCCGCGACCTGGAACGCGCCATCGAATTCGACCAAAGCCAACTGTTTCGTAAGGTCTACGAAGATGAATTCGGCACGCCTGGCGGCGAGCCCTACGGATTGCTGGTCGTCGACCATGAAGTGCGCCACCGTCCCGCAGCGAACGCGCGCAGCGACGACGTCAATGCGATCGCCGCGCTGTCTGGCGTGGCGGCGGCGGCATTCTGCCCGGTGATCGTGGGCGCTTCGCCTGCGTTGTTGGAAGTGGACAGCTTCGCCGATCTCGCCAGCGTGGTCGACATCACGGCGCCGCTGCGCAACGCAGAGCATGCCCGCTGGCGTTCGCTGACCACACGCCCTGACATGCGCTTCCTCGGCGTCGCCCTGCCGCATCTTCTGGCGCGGCCGCCCTGGGAAGACGACGGCACCCGCGCCGACGGATTTCGTTATGCCGAATATGCGCCGACCAGCGCAGAACGCGTGTGGATGAATGCCAGCTACGCCTTCGCCAGCGTTGTCGCCCGTGCCTTCGCGAATTACGCTTGGCCGGCCGACGTGCGCGGCGTGGAAACCGACCGGATCGGCGGCGGGCTGGTGGAAAGCGCGGCACTGGAACCGTTCCGCACCGACTCAGACCGCGTCTGGTGTCGCCCCGCCGTCGAAATCGTCTGGAACGACCATCAGGAGCGCGCGCTGCTGGACGCTGGCCTGATCCCGCTGTCGTCCCTGCCCTTCAGCGACGAACTGGTGTTCGGCGCGGTGCGCAGCCTGCTGACGCCGCAGCGTTTTTCCGGCCCCACCGCGGAAGCCGCGGATGCCAATGCACGGCTTTCCTCGCAGATCAACTCGATCCTGTGTGCCTCGCGCTTTGCCCACCACCTGAAGATGAAAGGCCGGCAGATGGTCGGCTCCTTCCGAACTTCCGACGAGATTGAACGTCAATTGCAGGATTGGCTGACCCAGTACGTCAATGCAAATGTCAGTTCGTCCGGCGACTCCCGTGCGCGGTATCCGTTGGTAAGCGGACGCGTGCAGGTGCACGAAGTGGCGGGCAAGCCGGGTAGCTTTGGCTGCGTCGTACACTTGCAGCCGCACTACCAGTTGGATGACGTGGCGGCAACGTTCCACCTCGTTACCGACCTCGGCAAACGATAGAGATGGCCGGACCCGTCGCAGGCGGCTCGGCCAACATCATGGGGGATGCATGAGCGCGTCAGACCAGACTGCCAGCTCTCTGTTCCGAGCCGGCAAACTCACGGAAGCCATCGCCGTGGCCCAGGCAACCCTGCGGAAGGCCCCGACCGATCTCAACGCCCGCGTGCTGTTGGCCGAATTGCTGTGCTTCGGCGGCAACCTTGAACGGGCCGACGTGATCCTGGACGCTGCGTCCACCATCGATCCATCGAGCGCACTGGTCGTCGCGGAATTCCGTCAGCTCGTGCGGGCCGACATGGCACGGCGCCAGCTTTTCCGGGACGGCCGCGTGCCGGAATTCCTTGGCGAGCCGACGGAAACCCAGCGCCTGCAACTCGCCGCGCTGGTCGCGTGGCGGGCAGGCGATTTGGCCGATGCCGCGCAACAGTCCGTCGCGGCCGAGGCAGCGCGCCCGCATTGCGCCGGCAAGCATAACGACACGGCCTTCGACGACATGCGCGACATCGACGACCTTCTCGCCGGCACGTTGGAAGTCCTGACCACCACCGGGAAATACTATTGGGTGCCCACCGAGCGGCTGATCAGCGTCGCATTCCATGCGCCGAAGCGGCCACGTGACCTGCTGTGGCGCCGCGCCTCGGTTTCGGTCGACGCAGGACCGGACGGCGACGTCTATGTGCCCGTGGTCTACGCCGGCGACGATACAGCAACCGAGGCGCAGCGGCTCGGCCGGGAGACTGACTGGTTGCAAACGGAAGGCGGCCCCGTGCGCGGCGTCGGCCAGCGCGTTTTCCTGCTCGGCGAGGCAGACCTGGCGATCATGGACCTCGGCGCCCTCACGTTCACCGGCTCGGGCGGCGCATGAGCGGACGCGTCGGCGGTCGCGGCGCGGGCAACCGCGTCCAGGCGCCATTGCTCGACCGGCTGATCGACGAAGCCCCGGACCAGACGCGCGACCCGCCAACTTCAGTGGCGGACACCATGGCCGCCTTGCGCCAATCCGTGCGACGCGACCTGGAATCGCTGCTGAACGCCCGGCGGCACTGGCGCTCATGGCCGAAATCGCTGACGGAACTTGCGACGTCGCCGGTCGGCTACGGCATTCCGGATTTCGCGTCCGGTGCGTTCAACGATGCCAAGCGGCGCGAGGAGTTGCGGCTGGAAATCGAAGACACGATCCGCCGCTTCGAACCCCGCTTCCTGTCGGTACGGGTGCATTTGGTGGACACGCAGGAGAGACTGGAAACCACGTTGCGGCTGCGGATCGACGCCGTGATGCACGCCGAGCCGGCGCCCGAGGCGGTAACGTTCGATACAGTGGTCGACCCGACAACCGACGATGTACTGGTGCGAACAAAAGACTAGAGCTGTACTCTCTCCCACAAGCGAAGCACGGGAGTGGCGTGCCAAGAGGGTTTCTTGTTGTGGAGCCGCTGACCAACCCGTTTCCGGTTCACTGAGAGATCCTTATCAGGCAAGGGATATCCATCCGAGGCCAGGGGCTGAAGCGCATCGATCATGTCCGACACTCTTCTCCCCTACTACGACCGCGAACTCGCCGCCATCAAACGCCTGGCCGCAGAGTTTGCCGATACGCACCCGAAGATCGCCGGCCGCCTGCGGCTGTCCGCCGACGCGGTGGACGATCCGCACGTCGCGCGACTGCTCGAGGGCGTCGCCTTCCTCGCCGGCCGCGTCCACCACCGCCTTGACGACGAATTCCCCGAGCTGACCGACTCTTTGCTCGGCCTGCTTTATCCCCACTACCTCGCCCCGATGCCCTCCTGCATGGTGGTGCAACTCGACTGCCAGGCCGATCTGGCCCTCCCTGCCCGGCTCCCCGCCGGCATCGCCATCGATACCGAACCGGTCCATGGCGACGCACTGCGCTACCACTCCACAAGCGCCGTCACACTCTGGCCGATCGAGGTGGAAAACATCCGCCTCTCCGGCCTCCCGATCGTCGCACCGCCCAACTCCGCCGCATCGGGTGCCGCCGCGGTGCTGCGCATCTCGCTGAAATGCATGTCCCCCGACATGACATTCCAGCAGCTCGGCCTGGACCGCCTGCGCTTCTTCCTGCGCGGCCCCGCCAACCAGACGCTGCCGCTGTACGAACTGCTGTGCGGCCATGCGATTTCCGTCGCCTACGCCGATTCCGCGGTCGATACCGCTCCGGTCATCGTTGCCCCCAACAATATCGCGCCCGCCGGCTTCGCCCCCGAGGAAGCCCTGCTGCCCTGGTCCGCGCGCGGCTTCTCCGGCTTTCGCCTGCTGACCGAGTACTTCGCCTTCCCGGAGAAATTCCTGTTCGTCGACTTTGCCAAAATCGACAACAAGACGCTCGTCTCCGGCGGCAACAAGCTGGAGATTTTCGTCTACCTCGACCGCCCTGCCCCGGAACTTGAACGCAGCATCGGCCAACAAGCCCTCGCGCTCGGCTGCACCCCGCTCGTCAATCTGTTTCCGCAACGCTGCGAACCCATCCGGCTGAGCCACACAGACATCGAATACCGCATTGTCCCCGACGCCCGCCGCCCTCGCGCCGCCGAAGTCTGGAGCGTGGACCGCGTGCGCGAATCGCTGCCCGACGGCTCCTTCCGCCCCTGGCGTCCCTTCTACCGGCTGAGCGAATCCGAAACCGCCACCCCGCTCGGCCAAGCCGCAGCACCATCCGCCGCCATGGCCTCCAGCCCCAACACCACCACACCGGGTGGTTTCTTCCACGTTGCCCGCCGCCCAGCGACGCCTGGCGTCCCCGGCACCGAGGTCTACCTCGCCCCTCACGACCCGCATTTCGACCCCGATAAACCCGCCGACGCCGTTCTATCGGTCGATGCGCTCTGCTTGAGCCGAGACCTGCCCGGCGACCTGCCTTTCGGCGGCGGCCGCCCCGTCCTCCGCCTGGTCGAAGGCGCGGCCGCCGTCGCTGCCATCCGCGCCGTGACCCCACCCACCCACACACTCCGCCCGCCCCTGCGCGAACGCGGCTTCTGGCGACTGATCTCCCACCTCTCGCTCGGCCACCTCGCGGTCACCGGCGGCACCGACGGCGCCAACGCCCTGAAGGAAATCCTGCGCCTCTACGACCTGCGGGAATCCGCCGAAACTCGCAGCGCTATCGAAGCCCTCATCAGCATCTCCGCCCGCCCTGGCACCGCCCGCGCCCCGGGACGCTCCGGCGCATTCTGCCGCGGCCTCGACGTCACGCTCGAATTCGAACCGCGCACCTGGCAAGCCTCAGGCCTCTACCTCCTGGCCTCCGTCCTGGAACACTTCCTCGCCTTGCACGGTACTATCAACAGCTTCACCCGCACTGCCGTCACCCTCCGCGGCCGCCCCGGCACCGCCGCTACCTGGCCCGCCCGCAGCGGCACCCGCGTGCTCGCATGACAGCGGTGTGTGGAGTGGCAAAGAAGGCCAGAGGGGCTTTGCCGCGCTGGCCCCACCACCAAGAGGCGACGCCCCTTGGAACCCATCCTCGCCAAGTGAAAGGGCTCCAGGGGACGACGGTCCCCTGGCAGGGCGTCAAGGGAGACAGCATCCCCCTCGCCTTGCTTCCTCACCCCACAAACCATGGGCCACGGGCATGAGGGCGCGCTCCGTGCTGGCTGGGCTGGCGGCGGCGCCGAGGCGGTTTCGGTTTGATGCGGCGGTGCGGGTGCTGGCCAGGGCCAGGCGGTCGGATGATCCGGCTGAGGTGATGCGGTTTCGAACGCCGAGTGGCCTGGTTTATCCGTCGGCGGATGTGCTGGAGGTGGATGCGCGTGGGCCGCAGCCAGAGCTGACGGTCGGAATGATGGGGCTGACCGGTCCCTCGGGCGTACTGCCGCGCTCGTATACCGAAATCGTCACGCAGACGCGGCGCAATCGATCAACGGCGCTGCACGAATTCCTGGATCTGCTGGGGCATCGCTTTGTCGGGTTCTTCGCGCGCGCCGCGATGAAGTATCGGCCGGCCCGGGCAGCCGAGGCAGCCGCGCTGCGGCGGCCAGAGGCGACGGACCTCGTGACACAGACCCTGCTGGCGCTCACCGGGTTTGGCACCGGGCATTTGTCCCCGCGATTGCTGATGGGGATCGATCCGATCCTGCATTATGCCGGAATATTCGCAATGCGCCCGCGCTCGGCGGATCGGCTGGGGGCGATGCTGTCCGACTGGCTGGGGATGCGGGTGCAGGTGGAGGAGTTCGCCGGTGCCTGGCTGAATCTGCCAGTGGACCAGCGGACACGCATTGGCGCGGCGGGAGCCTTTAGCCGGCTCGGTGTCGACGCGGCGGCGGGCGTGCGTGCGTGGGATCCGCAGGCGCGGTTTGTGCTGCGGATCGGGCCGCTGGACCGCGCCGGGTTCGAGCAATTGCTGCCGGACCGCCTGGCGCTGCATCGGCTGGTGGCGTTGACCCGCGCCTATGTCGGGTTCGAGCTCGGCTTCGCGGTCAACCCGGTGCTCGCCGCCCCTGACATCCCGCCGTTGCGTCTGGGTGGCGACGGCGCCTCGCGGCCGCAATTGGGCTGGAATACATGGCTGCCCGACACGCCTGGCTCGATGCGGCCGCGCGCTGATGCCGCGGACGCCCTGTTCGAAGCCGAGGTGATCGAGGCACAGCGCATCATCGAGCGAGGCGCGGTGGCATGAGCGGTTGGGGCGGCGGCTATGTGACAGACGTTGCGTATGTGACGGGGTGGCAACGCGAACAATCGCCGCTGATCATGGCGCTCGCCTGTCTGCTGGGCGGGGTGGCTGCACCGATGCCCGGTCCAGATGACGCGGTAAGTTACCTGGAACTCGGTTGCGGCCATGGTTTCGGAGCGATGGCGATCGCAGCGAGCAACCCCTGCTGGCGAATCACCGCCATCGATTTCAATCCGGCGCATATCGTCGCCGCGCGTGAACGGGCGGCAGAAGCCGGGCTCGACAACATCGCATTCATTGAAGCAGATCTGGCGACGCTGGCCGACGATGCGGCCGCGCATTCAATTCCGATGGCGGATTTTGCGTCGCTCCATGGCGTCTGGTCATGGGTGCCGGCTTCAGTGCGAGCGGGCATTGTGAGATTGTTGCGCGACAAGGTGCGACCGGGCGGAGCAATACATGTCAGCTACAATGCGCTTCCGGCCTGGGGCAACGCGCTCGGTTTTCAGCGTCTGTTACGCTCTGTCGGCCGCCAGCGTGCCGGCCGCAGTGACCGCCAGGCGGGAGAGGGCCTCAAGTTCATCCACGAATTGTACGCCGCCGAGGCCTTGCAACTGCGCCGATCGTATATCGTGCAGGCACTGATCAAGGGGCTGGATGCATTGCCTCTGAGCTATTTGACGCACGAGTACATGAACGAGTCGTGGTCGCCGTGCTTCATGGCGGACGTGGCCGAAGCGATGGCGGACGCCAAGCTGGAATGGGCCGGCTCGGCAAGCCTGGTGGAAAACTTTGCCGAACTGGCATTGACCGAGCAACAGCGGACGCTGATGCGGCAATACGATGACCCGCTGCTGCGGGAGTTGATCAAGGACCACTGCGTAGAGCGAACGCTGCGCCACGACGTTTATGTCCGTGGTGCCCGGCCGCTGTCGCCGCCACAGCGGGATGCCGCGCTCGCCTCGCTGTCGATCGGGTTGAACATTCCGCCGCAGGACTTGCCGCTGGAAGCCGAATTTCCGGCCGGAAAGGGCGAGCTGAACCCGAAATTCTACCAGCCGATCGCCCGTGCCCTGGCGGATGGCCCACGACGCGTTGGAGACTTGCTGCAATTGCCCGAAATAGAGGGCAGGCGCGACAACCCGGCCGAGTTGGTTGGCATCCTGGTGGGCTCGGCCCTGGCTGACCCTGTCTTGCGGCCGTCGGCGCCGCCCTTGCCGGCAGCCGGCCGTTTCAATACGATGGCAGCACGTTGGCTGATGCAGACCGAACCGCCGGAACGCCCGGTGGCGGCGGCAAGCTACCGGATGGGCATGCCGGCGCCGGCTTCTGTGCTCGACCTTGTCGTGCTCGAGCGCAGCATGGCTGGTGAAGGAAGTGTGGATGCCCTGGTGCAGCACGTGACGGAGATCGCCAACGTCACGAACGAGGCGAAGCTGCGGGAGGCCTTGACCGGTTCAATCGAAACGCGGATGCCCCGCCTGCGGGCCGCCGGAGTCCTGTGAGGGCCATTTCCGCAGGCAGGGAATCATTTCAATTTTTTCGCCAGGGATAATTCTCGTGCTATAGGGATGCGATGCGTGACGACTGGAGGAGACTGACCGTGCGCAGCTTCATTGCACCTATCATCATGGTTCCGTTGGTGTTCGCAGCCGTGCCGGCCTTCGCGCAGAGCAATCCTTCGGCAGACCAGATCATCAATTCTCTCAAACCCACCGGCAACCTGACCGGCGGCGGTACGCGGGGCATTCGCCTGGCACCACCCAGCGGTCAGACGGCGTCGCCGCAGCAGGTGATGCCGGCGGCGACCGGTGCGCCGCACATCGCCACGACGCGACCCGCACCGGCCGCCGCGGCGGAGAGCGCGGCACCGTCTGTCAACCTGACGGTCGATTTTGCGAACGGCTCAGCCACGCTGACTCCGAAGGCGATGGCCACGCTGGACCAGCTTGGCAGGGCGTTGTCGAGCAGTGAACTGGCCAGCTACCGCTTCCGGGTGGAGGGTCACACCGACACCGTCGGGTCACAGGCTTACAATCGGGCGCTGTCGCAGCAGCGTGCCAACGCGGTGGTGAGCTATATCGAGAGCAAGTACGGGGTTCCAGCGTCTCGGCTGCAAGCGGTAGGGATGGGTGAGAAGGGCTTGCTGGTACCGACCCCACCGCAGACCCCGGAGCCGCGTAACCGCCGCGTCGAGGTGATCAACCTGGGCGCGTGACGCTGGCACAGGATTCGGCTTCGGATCGATAGGTACAGCGCGCTTGCGGCGGCGCTAGATTGTGACCGCACCCGGAAAATGGCACGCCACGCGATGCCCGGCGTCCGACTCGCGCAGCGTCGGCGCTTCTGCCGCGCAGCGCGGTGTTGCGGAGGGACAGCGGGTTCGGAAGCGGCAGCCAGAGGGCGGGTTCAGGGGGCTCGGCACCTCGCCGGTAAGGCGGATACGGCCGCGTGCTTCGGCGGCGTGGAGCGTCGGCACGGCAGAGATCAAGCTGGCCGTGTAGGGATGCAGCGGGCGCCGGAACAATACATCTGCCGGCGCGGTTTCCACCACGCGGCCTAGGTACAGCACGACGATGCGATCCGAGATGTGGCGCACCACCGCAAGGTCGTGAGCAATGATCAGGTAGGTCAGGCGCAGGCGTTCCTGCAGGCCGATCATCAGGTTGATGATCTGCGCCTGGATATTGACATCGAGTGCCGAAATGGGCTCGTCGCCGACGATGAATGTCGGCTCAACCGAGAGGGCGCGCGCGATCGAAATGCGCTGACGCTGGCCACCGGAAAATTCGTGTGGAAAGCGCTGCGCCGCGGCAGGCGGCAGGCCGACGAGGTGCAACAATGCGGCGACACGGTTACGCGCATCGGTTGCGTTGTGTGCGATGCCGTGCAGGCGTAGCGGGCCAGCGAGAATTTCACCCACGGTCATGCGCGGATTCAAAGATGCGTAGGGATCCTGGAAGATCATCTGCATCCGCCGCCGCAACGGCCGGATCGCGCGTTGCGATGCGTGGGAAATGTCGATTCCGTCGAACGCCACGCGGCCGGCGGTCGGTTCTTCCAGCCGCATGACCACGCGGGCCAGCGTCGATTTGCCGCAGCCGGATTCGCCAACCAGCCCGACTGTTTCGCCAGGAAATACTTGCAGATCCACGCCGTCGATCGCGCGCAGCACGCGCTGGGGTTCCAGGAAATTCTCGCGCGGCAGGGAAAAATGCTTGGAGAGGCCTTGCACATCGAGCAACGGGCGAGGCGCGGCATCGGGGCGGGGCACGGGTTCCGTGGCGCGCGGCCGCGGTGGCACCAGCGGCGCACCGCCCTGCGTGACCCAGCAGCGCGCGCTGCGGCCCGGCGCAACGGGCAGAAGCGCCGGGTGTGCAGCGCAGGCATCGATCGCGAAAGGGCAGCGGGCGCGGAAGCGGCAGCCTTCGGGCCAGGCGCGCGCGTCGGGCGGTTGGCCCTCGATCGTTGCCAGCCTCCGGTCGCCGCCGGTCCCGCTATCCATCCGCGGCGCAGCGTGCAAAAGCGCCCAGGTATAGGGATGGCGAGGGTCGGACAGCAGTTCCTGCGGGCTGCCTTCCTCCACCACTTCGCCCGCGTACATCACCAGGACTCGAGAGCAGATCGTGGCAATCACACCGAGATCGTGGCTGATCAGGATGACAGCGGTTCCAAGGTCTTCATTCAATGCGCGCAGCAGGTCGAGAATCTGTGCCTGGATGGTAACGTCCAGTGCGGTCGTGGGTTCGTCGGCCAGGATCAGCGACGGGGTGTTGGAAAAGCCCATCGCCAGCATCACGCGCTGGCGCATCCCGCCGGAGAACTGATGCGGCCACGAATCGAGCACCTGCTCCGGGCCGGGGATTCCCATGCGCCCCAGCAGTTCCGCCGCACGGCTGCGTGCCGCGCCGGGGGTGAAGCGGCCATGCGCTGTCATTGTCTCGATCAATTGCTGCGAGATGCGCAGCACGGGGTTCAAGGACGTCATCGGGTCCTGGAACACCATCGCGATTTCGGCGCCGCGAACGTCGCGCAGTTCGTCTTCGGATAGCGCCGTGATCTCCTGGCCGCGGAAACGGATCGATCCGGCGACGATGCGCGCCGGCTCCTCCAGCAGGTTCATGATCGACTTCGCGGCGACGCTCTTGCCCGAGCCGGATTCGCCGACGATCCCCAGCGTCTCGCCCTTGTTCAACGTGAAGCTGACGCCATCGACGGCGCGCACCACGCCGGCATCGGTGAAGAACCAGGTGCGCAGGTCGCTGACGTGCAGAAGTGGTTCAGCGGCGTCTGGCATGCGGGTCCAGCCAGTCGCGCAGGCCGTCGCCCACGAAGTTGAAGCCGATCACCACGGTGAGGATCGCCAGACCGGGAAATGTGGCCACCCACCATTGCGCCACCAGTTCACGGCCCTCGGATACCATTGATCCCCATTCCGGCGTTGGCGGCACCACGCCCAACCCCAGAAAGGACAGGCCGGCGAACACCAGGATCGCGTTGCCCAGATCGAGCGTCATCAGCACCACCAACGGACCCAGTGCATTCGGCACAATCTGGCGGAACAGGATGTGGGCGGGGGAAAAACCGATGGTGCGGGCGGCGGCGACGTATTCCAGCGACCGCTGGCCCAGCACCAGGCTACGCGCAAGACGGGCAAACTTTGGCCACCACACCACCAGCATGGCAATGACAGTGTTGCGCGTTCCGATACCAAGCGCGGCCGCGATGGCCATCGCCAGGATGATCGGTGGGAAACAGAACATCAGGTCGGTGGCGCGCATCAGGATTTCTTCGGTCAGCCCGCGCGCATAGGCGGCGACGGCGCCGATCAGCGTGCCGATGGCGCCGCCGATCAGCACGACGGTAAATCCCACCGTCAGCGACGTTCGCGCCCCGTAGATCACGCGCGTCAGCACGTCGCGGCCAAGCTCGTCGGTGCCAAGCCAATGGGCGGCCGACGGCGCGGCAAGGCGGCCCGACACATGCACCGTATCGGGCGCGTAAGGCGTGATCCACGGCGCCAGCAACGCGGCCAACACCCAAAGCACGACGACAGTGCCACCCAGCACCGCGAGCAGATAGCGTCGGCGCCAGCGGCTGCGCCGGCCGGCTGATGTGTCGGTGCTGGCGGCGAGTTCGGCAGCTTCCGCATTGGTCAGCGCCACGCTGATACCACGCGGAATCATCGCCGCATCACGCGCGGATCGAGCAACGCATAGGACACATCCACCACGAGGTTGACGATCACGTACACCACCGCGACCACCAGCGTGACTCCCATGATCGCGGGGAAGTCGAGGATGACCGCGCTTTGGAACGTGTAGCGGCCGAGTCCCGGCCAGGAGAAGATCGTTTCGGTCAGCACGGTGCCCGTCAGCAGTTGCGCGTAGGCAAGCCCGCCCAACGTTACCACCGGCAGCAATGCATTGGGCAGAGCGTGCCCCAACATGATGACGTGCCGCCGCAAGCCTTTGGCTCGGGCGACGCGGATGTAGTCTTGCGACAGCGCCTCCAGCATTGCAGCGCGCGTGGTTCGGGTGATCAGGCCCATGGTTGCGGATGCCAGCACGATTGACGGCAAAATCAAATGCGCGACTGCATCCCAGAACGTGCCCCATTGGTCGGCCAGGGGTGCGTCGATCAGCATGAAGCCGGTGACGGTGGGTGGCGGGAACTGGTCGGCGCCGATCTGTCCGGGACCGGGCGCCCAGCCCAGCCAGCCATAGAACACCGCCAGCATGATGAACGCCAGCCAGAAGGTCGGGGCGGATACGCCGACCAGCGATATCGCTCGCGCGACGTGATCGATCCAGGAATCGCGCTTCATCGCGGCCAACACGCCCAGAGGCAAGCCAAGCATGAGCGAGAGCATGAAGGCGACGGTGGAAAGTTCGATCGTCGCGGGCGCGTATTGCTCGATGTCGTCCAGCACCGGGCGCTGCGAGGAAATTGAAATGCCGAGATCCCCGTGCATGAGCCCGCGCAAAAAGATCCAGTAGCGATCCCACATCGGCAGATCGAGGCCCCATTTGTGCCGATACGCTTCGACGATCGCGGGATTGTTGGCGGCGATGTCGCCAAGTTGCGTCAGCACCGGATCGCCCGGCACGGTGTTCGAGATCAGAAAGATAATCAACGTCGCCAACAGCACCATGGCCGCCGCGACAAGCAGTCGGGATATGATGTAGCGCAACACGCGATCATTGCCCTCCCCACACCGCCGCATACCGTATGAGCAGCGATGCGCCAAGTTGTATTGCGGCAGCAAACCGGTATGATCGCGTCAGAAGATCGCCAGGAGGGGACCGTGCGAGACTTGGGTTGGATCGGCCGGCGCGACGTCATGCGCTTGCTCGGTGTCGGTGGCGCGGCGCTCGCGGCAGGGTTGCCGGAGAAAGTGCACGCGGCTTCCAGTGGCGGCATTCTGGTGCTGGGCGTCGATATCAGCGATTCGATCACCTTCGATCCCGCGCGCGAGGCGCAATACACGGCGCCCCTGACCATGCGCGCCGCATACGAATCGCTGGTGACGATGACCCCGGGCGACTATCTGAACGTCAAGCCGGCACTGGCAAAGAAATGGGAGCGCACGCCGGACGGCAAGGGCTGGCGGTTTCATCTGGCCGACGCAAGGTTCAACAGCGGCAACCCGGTCACCGCGCAAGACGTGAAATGGACGTTCGATCGGCTGATCAATTTGAAGGACCAGCCGTCGCAATACGTGACGAACGTGGCTTCCGTGAATGCGGTTGATCCGAAGACCGTTGATGTGGTGCTGCAGGATCCCGCCCTGCCGATCCTGACCATCCTGTCGGGCGTGAATTTTGGCATCACAGAGCAGAAGGTGCTGCAAGCGCAGGGCGGCACGGCCGGGACGGATGCAGTGAGCGCCGACAAGGCGACGAACTGGCTGAACCAGCATTCCTGCGGTGCCGGTGCTTACACGCTGGTGGGCTGGACGCGCGGCGCGCAGGTCCTGCTGACGCGCAACCCACATTATTTCCGCGGCCCCGTGCATTTCGAGCATGTGATCGTGCGCCACATGGGCGACAGCGCGACGCAGCTTCTGGCGATCAAGCGCGGCGATATCGGTGCCGCATTCAACCTGATCCCGGAGCAAATTGCGACGCTCAAAGACGACAGGCAGGTGCGCATCGAGGCGCTGCGCAGCCTGGATTATGTCTATATGGCGTTGACCAACGAGCCGCAGTTCAACAAGGCCCTGGCGGTGAAGGAAGCGCGCCAGGCGATCGCCTGCGCCATCGACTACGACGGCATCATCGATCACTTGCTCGGCGGCAAGGCGATGCGCTGCGCCAGCTTCATCCCGATCGGGCTGTACGGCTCGACCGAGGAGACGACGAAGCAGATCGGCTGGCATCAGGACCTGGATCGCGCGAAGCAGTTATTGCAGAAGGCCGGGTTCCCCAACGGGTTCGAATTCAAGATCAGCTATGGTGATGCCGCGGTGTCCGGCCTGAGCTATGCCGTGCTGGCGCAGAAGCTGCAGTCGGACCTGGCGCGGGTGGGGATCAAGGTGGTGCTGGACCCGCTGGACCAGGTGAACCTGCGCACGCAATACACCACCGGGCATTCGCAGGGCGGCGTGCTGACGTTCTGGAATCCGTCGGGCGTGGAAACCGACCAGTGGGCGTCTGCCAGCGTGCTGCGCGTGGCAAAGCGCATCCATTGGACGCCCGATCCGGCGCTCAAGCAACTCGTGTTGAAAGCGGCGGCCGAGCAAGACCCCACGAAGCGGACAGCGCTGTATGTCGACTACGAGAAGGCGATGATCGACCAGGCCAGTCTGTTGATTCTGTTCCAGCCGATCTACCAGTTCGCGGTGCGGAATACCCTGAAAACGTTCCCGCTCACCGCCGCGGGATGGGAGGCAGAACTGTACGAAGTGACGTAGCCGTCCTCGACATCGTGGCCGGCTCAGGCCTCGCCATGACCGGGACTCCGCCGGGATTGTCAACGCCGCCCCGCATGCGCGTGACACAGGCCATCAGCAGCCAGACTCCCCCATGCGCCCAGCGTCCAGTAGGCCAACATTGCGAAGAGACCTATTCCCAACGGCCCTCCGAAGCTGAGCCACGTCAACCATGGCGGCACGTCAAAGAGGAAGACGTTGGACAGCCAAATGACCACCCATGGGATAACCAACTCACCTGCCACGCCCAAGAACAGAATGAGCGTCGTAACACTGATAGGCCGTTCACCCTGTTCACCGCGAGAGGCACCGTTGTGCTCCGCCACGGCAACCGCTCTCGGGTTCCACTCCCGTTGCTTCCGCAGGGTCCTGACTTGCATCTGGCTATGTGCGTTGCTCATAACTCTGGCTCCGCCCGCTTGTCCGAAGGCCGTGTGGCCTTTCCTTGGCGGGAAGTTGGCGCGACATTGCCCCGATAAAATCGGCGAATTCCTTGAAAAGACTTGTGCGGCTATCGCGTAGATTGTGCCCGTACCGCGGTAATGCCGGCGAAGCGCGCCGCGCAACGGCTTGAGCGGATCAGCGATATCCGCCCGGATGCGCCTCTCGCCAGGCCAGGGCAGTGCGCACGATCTCGTCGAGAGCCGCGAACCGTGGCCGCCATCCCGCCTCCACGGCCCGTGCCGCGCCGGCGACCAGCACGTCCGGGTCGCCGCCCCGGCGCTCTCCCAGCCGATGCGGGACCGGGCGGCCCATCACGCGCTCCACGGCACGGATCACCTCCAGCACCGAGTTCCCCGCGCCGTTGCCCAGATTCCAGGTCATGCTCCCTGCCCCCAACTGGTCCAGCGCCAGCAGGTGCGCGTCCGCCAGGTCGGTCACGTGCACGTAATCGCGAACGCAGGTGCCGTCCGGCGTGGGATAATCGGTGCCGAACACTGTTACCTCTGGCGCACGCCTCAGCGCCGCGTCGATCACGAGCGGGATCAGGTGGGTTTCGGGATCGTGGTCCTCGCCCAGCCGCCCTTCTGGATCGGCGCCGGCGGCGTTGAAGTACCGCAGGCAGGCGGAGCGCAGGCCATGAATGCGCCCGGCCCACAGCAACGCCCGCTCGATCATCCATTTGCTCTCGCCATAGGGAGATCCGGGATCGATCCGCGCAGTTTCCGGGATGGGCATCTCCTCCGGCGTGCCGAACAGATTGGCGGTGGAAGAGAGGACGAACCGCTTTACCCCGTAGCGGGCGCAGGCATCGATCAGGCGGATGCCGTTCATGCCGTTCTCCGCCAGGTAGCGGAACGGCTGGCGCATGCTCTCGCCCACCAGGGACAGCGAGGCGAAGTGGAACACCGCATCCCACGGCCCGTCGCTCAGGATGGCATCCACAGCGGCGGTGTCCGCCAGGTCCGCCTCGACCAGCCGGGCGGGCGGCAGCACCGCCTGGCGGTGGCCGGTGCGCAGGTTGTCCACCACCACCACCTGGTCGCCGCGCGCGAGCAATGCCGCTACTGTGTGGCTGCCGACATAGCCGGCGCCGCCGGTTACCAGAAAACGTCCTGACATGTGTCCGCTACCTCTGCGCCGTACGTCGGTGGCGATGATACACGTCCGCGTCGGCATAGCCCGACCGAAGATGGGCAACGGCATCGACCCGAGTCAACACGCAGCCCACCACATGCGCGTGCGCTTCCTCGAGCAATTCGAGCGTATGCTGCACCACCGGGCGGGGTGTGGCGCACCAGCGCACGCAGAGCAATGTGGCATCCGCTATACCGGCCAGGATGCGTGCCTCGGCGATCGCCTGCACCGGCGGGGAATCCAGCAAGATCAGGCCGTATTCCTGGCGCAGTTCCGACAACATGCGGGCCATCGTGTCGGACAGGAAGCGGTCCGGCAAGTCGGAAGTGATGCGGCCGGCCTGCATGACGTCCATGCCGGTCGCCTGGTCGGTGCAGATCGCCTGATGCGGGGAAAGCTTGTCACGCAGGCATTCCGCCAATCCGATCGGCGCTTTCGCCCTCATGTGGACGGCGAAGGTGGGGCGGCGCAGGTCGCATTCCATGATCAGCACATGCTCGCCGCTCAGTGCCGCGGACCGCGCCAGCGCCAGGGCGACCGTGGTCTTGGCCTCGCCGGGCCGCGCGGCTGTCACCGCCACGACGCGCGGATGCTCTTGGCCGATGCGCAGCCCCGTCCGCAGCGTGCGCACTTGCTCGGCGAACGGCGACAGCGGCTTGCGAGCGACATATTCATCCGCGCTCAAATGGCCGAGGTCACGGCGCCGGATCTCCGGCAACAGCGCAAAGCATGGCAGGCCGAGCGCCGCACGCACGGCCTCACCGGATCGCAGCGTGTGATCCGCCAGCTCCAGCAGGTAGACGAGCAACAGGCCGAACAGGACGCCAAACGCAATCGCGGCTGCCATCAGGGGCAGGCTGCGAGGAAAGCTCGGCACATCAGGCGGCAGCGCGAGCGAGATCTCATGCGCCTCGGCTGACTCCACCTCGGCCTGCTGTGCGGTCTGTTGGATGCGATCGAGCACGGCCTGGAGTTCCTGGCGCGACGCCTCCATGTCCCGCTGCATCGCATTCAACCTGACCTGCGACTGCGCGCTGCGATCCGCCGCTTGCTCTCCGTTCCGCAGGTCCTGCTCCAGCACGGCGACGCGTTCCCGCGCGGCGCGGACTTCAGCTTCGGTGGCGGCCACCACGCGTGCCGTCTCCGCCGCCACCGCGCGCTGCGCATCGGCGTATTCGCGGCGCAGGGCAATCGCTTCCGGATGGTTCGGCCCCAACCGGCCCTGCTGGGCCTGGATCTGGGCCGAGATCTGATCCTGCTGGGCGCGAAGCTGCACCACACTGGGGGCAATCGCCGCCTGCGCCTCGGCCCCGGCGCGGCCGCTGGCGGCATCCAGCTTTGCCTCCGCGTTGCCCAGCTCAGAACGGGCGTGCACCAGATCTTCGGTTAAGTGGCTGATTTGTTCCGCGTCCATGCCGGCATGCATGCCCTGCGCCAAACCGGCCTTGGCGCGGTAGGCGGCAATCCGGTCCTCTCCGGAGCGCACGTCCCTGCGAAGCTCGGCGGCGCGCGCATCCAATAGCGCGGTAGCACGCTCCACGGCGCGATGCTTGGCCGCGTACTGGCTTCTAATATAGAAATCCATCGCATTGTTCACCGCCGTGGCGGCGAGCTGTGGATCTTGCGCGGTGAAGTCGACTTCCAGCACGCGGGAGAACTTCACTGTGTGTACGTCGAACGCAGCCTGCACGGCCATTAGCGTCGCGTTGCGACTGGGATCCTGCACCGGCCCAAGTGCAGCAGGTACCCTTGATGCTGTGTTGCCACGGAACCAGGATGCGACGGTGTCGATGGCGCGACCGAGAAGGCCGCGCGGGCGGAGCGCCGGATTGAATTCGGGATCGTTGTATAGATCGCCCCGCTTGACGACCGCCTCCACGACCCGCAGGCCGCGGACGATTTCCGCCTGACTGGCCATCACGGCTTCGGTTGTGGGATCGGTTTGCAGAATGCTTTGCAATTCGCGCAGCTTGTATTGGCTGGGCTCATAAATCAGCGTGCCAACAGCGGTGTACTGCGGCGTTACCTGCTTGATCGCGATGAAAGCGAACAATGGCCACAGCAGGATGCTGGCGATTAACGCGCCGCGCCGGCGGCGCAGAGCGGCGAGAGCGACGCGGGGGCTCAGCGGCTCGATTAGCAGCGGTTCCGGCATGTCGCCGTAACCCGGACGGCCGCGGATCGGCGCGGGTATGGCGGTCGGCGGTCCGGTGGGTCTGTCGAGCACGACTGGTTCTGACCTCGGGGCGCATGGGCCGGCCCTGTTGGCCGGACAGACCCCGAAATTACCGGCGGAAGCTTAACGGGGCGCTAATAGGGCCGCAGATCGTCAGGGGACGCCGCATTTCGGTCGAACGTGGCGGGCGCATTAACCGATCGGTGAACTCCTGTGGCGCATGATGTGGTTGGTCCGAAAACCGGGCCATGCCGATTGCCCGCAAAATGAGGGGTGCCGTCCCGTGCGTCCGTTGCTGTACCTTGCGCTTCTGCTGCTGTCTGGCTGCGATTTTTTTGGCCATGGCCTGCCGCCGATCCCGCCCGGCTCGATGGCGTACCATTTGGGGCCGGGCGATACCGTGCGTTTGCTCACTTACGGCGAGGATTCGCTGAGCGGCGAGTTTCGCGTGAGTGCCGCCGGCACGATTGACATGCCGCTGTTGGGCAGCGTGCGCGCCGCCGGGCTGACACCGACGGAACTGGGACGGTCGGTCGCTACGGAGCTGAAGCAGAAGAAGCTGCTGGAAAACCCGTCGGTTGCGGCAGAGGTGACCGCGTACCGGCCGATCTTCGTGCTGGGTGAAGTAAACAAGCCGGGGGAGTATCCGTACCAGCCGGGCATGACAGTGGTGACTGCGGCCGCCGTGGCGGGCGGCTTCACCTATCGCGCCGTGGAGGGAGACGTGTCGGTCGTGCGAACGGTGAACGGAAAAGCGGTGGAGGGAACGGCAACGCGACAGACATTCCTGCAGCCGGGCGATGTGGTCACCGTGCACGAGCGGTGGTTTTGAACGCACGGACTGGCCGGCACCGCGACGGTGCTCGCCTTGCAATCCGGCGAGCGAGCAACGTCGCGGCACACACCTCGCACTCGCCGCCACCGCGGACCGGAAGGCGCTACGCGGCCTGATTTGCGAGGCTGGCCACGATCTGGGTGAGAAATTGCGGAGGTCGAGACTCAGCGACTGAGGAAGTCGCGAATTTCCGCCGCGACCTCGGTGGCATGCGTCTCCAGTGCGAAATGCCCGGTGTCGAGAAAGCGAACGACTGAACCGGGTAGATCCCGTTTGAAGGCCTCTGCACCCGCCGGCAGAAAGAACGGATCGTTCTTGCCCCACACTGCGAGCAGCGGTGGCTTGTGGGTTCGAAAATAATTCTGAAAGGTCGGGTACCATCGCACATTGCTTTGATAGTCGCGAAACAGATCGAGCTGGATCTCGTCCTGACCGGGCCGGGCCAGGTAAAAGTTATCGAGCGAGTGGCCGTCCGGGGACACGGCCGTCGGGTCGGGC
>Ga0335072_10001062_pt1 | contig 46943 bp, 38 predicted proteins | sample Lox_Sample_21_FD_206725 | JGI IMG/M metagenome (GOLD analysis project Ga0335072, IMG submission 206725) | Soil microbial communities from Loxahatchee National Wildlife Refuge, Florida, United States - Lox_Sample_2.1 | ecosystem: Environmental > Terrestrial > Soil > Wetlands | place: USA... | reverse complement strand
GGCGACGAGACGGTCGGCGAGATGTGGTCGCTGTTCGACGGGCAGGACGTGCTGAACGAGATCGACCCGGCGTTCTCGGCGAACATCACCCGTCACGTCCGGCGTGCGCAGCTGCTCGACCCGTTCCACGTCTCGGCCAACACCGACCCGAAGGGCAACCGTTCCCTCCGGCCGCAAGACCAGGACCCCGACGTTCTGCTGCACGTGGCCGGCGAGACCGACAACGGCATCGTGGTGCGGGGCGCGAAGTTCGAGACGGCCGCCGCCTACGCCAACCAGGCGTTCGTCAAGCCGACCATCGGCGAGTGGAACAACGAGGTCCTCAGCGACTACGCGGTCGGCTTCCTGGCCGACATGGGCGCCCCGGGCATCAAGCACATCTGCCGGTCGGCCTTCGCAGGCCGGCACGACCCGGAAGACTATCCGCTGACCAGCCGGTACGACGAGATCGACACGATGATCGTCTTTGACGACGTGGAGATTCCCTGGGAGAACGTCTTCTTCTACCGGCACACCAAGGCGGCCGCGTTCATCCGCGCGACCTTGCACCGGTACAGCATCTATCCGTACGTCCAGCGCTACCTGCGCTTCGCCGACTTCCTCCTCGGCGTCGCCTACGCCAGCGCCCGGTCGACCGGGGTCACGATGCACCAGGGCGTGCGGGAGAAGATCGCGCAGATCGCGTGCTACCGGGAGGGCGTCAACGCGCACCTGACCGCGGCCATCGAGCTGGCCCAGCCCAGCCCGGGCGGGCTGCTGATGCCCAACCAGCCGATGATGTACGCCGGACGGGTCTTCGCCTCCACCCAGCTGCCGGCGGTCATGCACCTCCTGCGCGATCTGTGCGGCTGCCAGGTCAGCCTGATGCCCAGCAAGGCCATGTTCGACACCCCCGGGGCGGGCGACTGGCTGCGGAAGTACTTCACGATCGGGGAGATCCCGGCCGAAGAACGCCGCAAGCTCTTCGCGCTGGCCCGTGACCTGCTCAACTCCGACTACGCCGGGCACCGGCTGACGTTCCAGCTGTTCGCCCAGTCACCGCCCTTCTCGCACCTGCTGGCCGTCTACAACAACTACGACTTCAGCGGCCCGCTCGACCTGGTGGCCAGGTACTCCGACGTCGCGGACGCGGTGCGTAAATAAGGAGGCCGCAAATGAGGCGAGAACCGATCACCGTCGGCGGTCATCTGCGGATCCGGCCGTTCAACACCGCCGACAGCTATCCGGAGCAGCGGCTCGACAACGACCTGTGCCAGGCGGTGGTGGCCGGCCACACCATCTACCTGCGCGGCCAGGTTCCGCAGGACCTGGATACCGGCCGCAGCGTCCACGTCGGGGATCCCGCCGCCCAGGCCGAGCAGGTCATGACGAACGTCGAGACGCTGCTCGCGGAGGCCGGCGCCGCCGTCGAGCACGTGGTGAGCTGCACCGTCTACCTGACCGACATCCGCCACCGCGAGGCGGTGTACCGCGTGCTGGGGCGACGGCTGAAGGGTGTCTATCCGGTGTTCACCGGTCTGGTCGTGGCCGCGCTGGCCCGGCCGGAATGGCTGGTCGAAGTGACCGTGGTGGCGGTCAAGCCATGACGTTCTCACTGGCGGGCCGTTGTGAGCGCACCGGCGCCGTCGGGGCCGTCATCGCCTCGGCCAGCATGGCGGTGGCGGCGCGGTGCGTGGCGGTCCGCGCCGGAGCGGGCGCGGTGTGCAGCCAGAGCACGACCGATCCGCGGCTGCGCGAGGCGCTGCTCGAGGCCATGGCAGGCGGCCTGGCCGCGAGCGACGCGCTCGCCGCGCTGGTCGGCCGCGCGCCGGACATCGCCTACCGGCAGCTCACGGCCGTCGACGCCGCTGGCGGTTCGGCCAGCTACTCCGGCGAGCTGGCGCTGGGCGAGGCGGCCGACGTCCGCGCGGCGGGCGCGGCCGCCGCGGGCAACCTGCTGGCCGATCCCGTGGTACCCGCGGCGATGCTGACCGCGTTCCAGGACAGGGCCGGCGACAGCCTCGGTGACCGGCTGATCGCCGCGCTGCAGGCCGGCCTGGCCGCGGGCGGTGAGGTCTCCCCGGTGCGGTCGGCCGGGCTGGTCATCGCCGAGTCGGTGCCCTGGCCGGTCACCGACCTGCGGGTCGACTGGCACGACGACCCGGTCGGCCAGCTGGCCGGGCTCTGGCAGCTGTGGCGGCCGCAGGCGGAATCCTACGTCGGCCGGGCGCTGCGCCCGTCGGAGCCGGTCGGCTGAGAACTGTCCCACCCGTAGCGGGTGATGCCCCGCGACAGCGGCGCGGTGGAGGCTGGGCCCGAGCCGTTACGTTCGTGGGGAGCACAGTGAAACTGCTGGTGCTGGGCGGTGGCCCGGCGGGCGTTTCGACGGCCCTGCAGGGCCGGGAGCTTGGCGCTGAGGTCACGCTCCTGGAAGCCGACCAGGTGGGCGGGACCAACCTGAACCGCGGCCCGGCGCCAGTGCGCACCCTGGCCCGGGCCGCCCGCCTGGTCCGGGACTGGTCCTCCTGGGCGCGGTTCGGCCTGGAGGGTCCCCCGCCCACCCCGGATCTCGAAGCGGTGCTGGCCAACAGCACCCGGGTGGCCCGGTACGCGCACGACAAGAAGGACATGGCCGGCCATGTTCGCCACCACGGCGTGGAACTGCTCCAGAATCTCGGTCCGGTCCGGTTCACCGACCCGCACACCGTCCGTAGCGAGGACGGCCGCAGCTGGCGGGGGGACCGCGTGGTTATCGCCGTCGGGTGCCGCGCGGCCGCGCTGCCTGTGCCGGGCGGCGAGCTGGCGCTGACCTTCAACGAAATCCAAGGGCTCAAGACCCTGCCGGCGACGGTCGCGGTGATCGGCGGGGCCGACACCGGCTGCCAGATCGCCTCGATCTTCGCCGACTTCGGGGTCAGGGTCCAGCTGCTGGAAGCCGGACCCCGGCTGGTGCCCACCGCGGACGAGAGCATCTCGGCGGCGCTGACCCGCGCGTTCGAGGCCAGGGGCATGGGCGTGTACACCGGGGCCAGGGTGCAGAGCCTGGAGTCCGGCGGCGGCCAGGTCAAGATCCGCTTCGCCCGGGGCGGGCCGGCCGAACAGGTGGGCACCGAGGCCGTGTTCGCCGCGGTCGGATGGCCTGCCAACCTGGAGCATCTGGATCTCGGCGCGGCCGGGGTCAGCAGCGATCCGCGGGCGATTCCGGTCGATGACTACCTGCGCACCAACGTCGAGCACGTCTTCGCGGTCGGTGACGTCAACGGACGCTCCAAACTGGTCCAGTCGGCGCGGATGGAAGGCCGCGTCGCGGCGTGGAATGCCGTCCGCGGCCCCAGCCGCCAGCCGGACTACACGGTGGTGCCGAGCGGGAGCTTCACCGACCCGGAGTACGGCTCGGTGGGCCTGACCGAGGACCAGGCCGGACACGGTCACCAGATCGCCGTGGGCATCGCCTGGTATGACGACATGCTCCGGCCCGTGGCCGACGGCCACACCGACGGCTTCTGCAAGCTCATCGTCGACCGGCACAGCCACACCATCCTCGGCGCCCACGTGCTCGGCGAGTATTCAGCAGAGACCGTCCAGGTGGTGGCCACCGCCATGAGCGCGGGCATGGGCGTCGAGCAACTCGCCGAGATGCAGTTCGCGTTCCCGACTTTCACCGAGGGCATCAGCATGGCCGCGCAGAAAGTCTGCCGCAGCCTCGGGGTCGGGCACTTCCCGAACTCCTGGAGCTTCCTGGGGCAGGACCAGGACTAGGGCGCGGCGCCCAGGGTGACCGTGGCCGTGCTCGTCGTGCCGTTCCGCCAGATCTCGAGCTGGACGGTGTCGCCCGCCTTCTTGGTCAGGGTCAGCTCCTGCAGCTGGACGGTGCTGGTGGCCGCCTCGCCGTTGATCTTGGTGATCACGTCGCCGTTCTGTATCCCGGCCTGGGCGGACGGGCCGCCGGCCACCACCGACTGGACGAACAGCCCCTGGGGCACCCCGCCCTCGGCCGCCGCGGCCTCCGGTAGCGCCGCCGTGGCCAGCCCGAAGTACGCATGGGTCACCGTGCCGGTGGAGATGATCTCGTCCGCTATGGTCTTGGCCAGGTCAACCGGGATGGCGAAACCCAGCCCGATGCTGCCGCCGCTCGACTCGCCGGACGAACTGGGCACCGTGGCGCCGGCCGTCGGTATCCCGATCAGCTGGCCCGAGCAGTTGACCATGGCGCCGCCGCTGTTGCCGGGGTTGATGGACGCATCGGTCTGGATCGCCGACACCAGCAGCGCCGTCGTGTCGTCGTCCGCAGGCACCTGAATGGTCCGGTCCAGCGCGCTGACGATGCCGGAGGTGACCGTGCCGGACAGCCCCAGCGGCGCGCCGATCACCACGGTCGCCTCGCCGACCTGCACCGAGGATGACGTGCCCATGGGGATGACCGGAAGCTTGCGGGAGGTGTCGACCTTGAGCACGGCCAGGTCGGTCATCGGGTCCCGGCCGGTGATCGTCGCGGGGGCGGTTTGCCCGTCGGAGAACTGCACCTCGACCGAGCCGCCGTTGGCGGCTATGGCGATGACGTGGTTGTTGGTCAGGATGTAGCCGTCGGACTCGATGACCTCGCCTGACCCGGTGCCGGCTCCGCCCTTGCCGCTGGCCGAGATGGTCACCACCGACGGACTGACCTCGTTCGCGACCGCCGTGACGTTACACGCGCTGACCTGGCTGGACGCTGAACTCGAGCTAGCCGCGGACGGGGCGGCCGAAGATTTCGTCGCGGCGCCGATGACGCCGCCCACCACGCCGCCGATCACCAACGCGCCGACCAGCGCGGCCCACAGCAGCCACCGGTGCCGGTTCTGCCCATGCCGTGCGCCATTCACATGGGTTACATAACCAGGCGGGGGTTGGCACAGCCTCATCCGTTCAGGGTGAGGCGGGCCCAGCCGGGCCGGATACATCCTGGCAGTCGGCCGCAGGAGAACGGAGCTCGCGTCATGTCCGGAACTGTCTGGTTCACCACGCTCGGGATCATTTACCTGGTGCTGTTGTTCACCCTCGCGGTCCTCAGCTTCCGGAAGGGCCACTGGGTGCTCGGGCTGATCGGGTTCATCTTCCCGGTGCTGTGGATCGTCGGGGCCATCCTGCCGAGCCGTCGCCGCTGAGGACCAAGCCGCCGAGGACCAAGGAGTGCGCATATGCAACCGGACGAACCTGGAACGGACTTTCCTCCGGCGTTCGGCGCGGTCAGCGCGTGGCAGACGACGCTGGTCGTCGGGATCGTCACCTTGATCCTGGGGCTGATCGTGGCCTTCCATCCGAGCGGCTCGCTCAACGTCATCGCCGTGCTGCTCGGCCTGCTCATGATCATCTCAGGGATCTTCCATCTGATCAGGATCTTCAACAGCACCGAGTCGCACCGCGTGTGGCTGGGGATCTCGGGCCTGCTGCTGGTCGTGCTCGGCGTGCTGCTGATCCGTCACCTGCACATCACGGTGGCGTTCATCGGCCTGATCATCGGCATCGCCTGGATCGTCCAGGGCCTGTCCGCACTGGTAGTGGGCTTCTCCGGCGGTTCGGGCGAGGGGCGCGGCTGGTGGATTTTCTTCGGGATCGTCAGCCTGATCGGCGGGATCGTGATCACCGCGATCCCGGTCAAGTCGGTCACCGCGCTCGCGGTCCTGGTCGGGATCTGGTTCATCATCCAGGGCATATTCGAGATCTTCGACGCCTTCTTGCTCCGCCGCGTCAGCAAGGAGCAGGTCACCATCGTTACTGGCGAGGGGGCAGCAGCGCGGTAGGCTAATCCCGCCGGGGTGAGGCCCGCGCGAAGGTTGGTAGGCAGGATCTTCCCCGGCCGGCGCCGGGCCCGGAGGTGGACGTCGCCGTGAACTACCCCCCAGGAGGGCAAGGTCCAGGCCCGGGCCAGCCAGCACGCTGAGGCGCCGGATGGAGCTGTCCGAGTACCTCGTCTTGTTCGTGCTCGTCGTGATCCTGGGCGCGGGCCTGCCCGGCCCGGGCGACGCGTCCTTGATCGCGGCGGGCTGCCTGGCCGGCGAAGGCAGGCTCAACGTGGGCATCGTGCTGGTCACGGCCATGGTGGCCTGGATGATCGGGTCGGTCATCGGATACCTGATCGGCTTTCGCCGCGGCCGCCCGCTGCTCGACCATCCGGGGCGGCTGGAGAAACGGCGCAGGAACCTGCTGGCCAAGGGCGACCACGCGTTCGGCCGTCACACCTTCGTGGCGTCAGCGACGATGCCCGCTTTCGTATCCGGGATCTTCCGGGTGCGTTTCGGCCTGTTCATGCTGGGCGCGCTGGTCGCCGGGATCTGCTGGATCGGCATGTACGTCGGCCTGGCGTACTTCCTGGGCGAAGAGATCGCGAACCACATCGCGAGGGTGGGCGCCAAAGCGATAGCCGGGGTGATCGTGCTGGTGATCGTGGGACTGGTCCTGCGGGTGGCCTGGTCACGCTGGCACACGGCCCGGCAGGCGACCGCAGCGGCCAAGGGCAGCGCCGCCACGGGGTGACGAGCGCCGCCACGGGGTGAGGGGCGCCGCCACGGGGTGACGAGCGCCGCTACGGGGTGACGACCGGGAAGTCCGGGTCGGGCTGATCGGTGAGGCTCAGCAGGGTCCGGAGCACGGCGGGATCGCCGGTGGCGCTGATGCCGTCCAGGGACCCGGAGGCCAGCAGGCCCAGCAGCTGCGGATGGGTGAGGGTCAGCACCAGGTCCGTCTTCGGCTCGCGCGCAGTCGGGTGGTGGATGAGGACGCCGTTGGACAGTTCCATGAGGTAGCGCTGGCCGGTGTCGGTGAAGTGCCAGAGCACCGACAAGCTGGTGGCGGCCGCGCGAGGTCCGTCGATCCGGATGGCGATGGTGTCGAACAGCTGGGTGACGGTCATGGCCCGGGCCATTCCGGCGCTGGCGCTGAACGGCGTGGGCATGATGTCCTGGCGCAGCTCCTCGACGCCGGTCAGGAAGCAGTTGCGCCAGGTGGCGCACTCGGCACCGTAGCCGAGCCGCTGCAGGGCCTGGGCGAGCACGTCCCTGGCCTGCGCCGAGTCAGGGTCGGCGAAGACGGCGTGGCTGGCCAGTTCGGCGGCGAAGCGCAGGTCGCCCTCGTCGAGGAACTCACGCGCCCGGGCCGCGAGCTGATCGACGCCGCCGGCCAGGCGAGCGTAGCGCGCGGCGGCGGCCTGCGGCGGATGCTGCCACAGGTGAGCCGGGTTGCCGTCGTACCAGCCGAGGTAACGCTGGTAGATCGCCTTCACGTTATGGCTGACCGATCCGTAGTAGCCGTGCGTGTGCCAGGCGGCCGCCAGCTTCGGCGGGACCTCGACGACCTCGGCGATCTCGGCGCCGGTGTGGCCCTGGTTCATCAGCCGCAGGGTCTGGTCGTGCAGGTAGCCGTACAGGTCGCGCTGCTCGGCCAGGTAGGTCCTGATGTTGTCCTGCCCCCAGGTGGGCCAGTGGTGCGAGGCGAAGGCCACGTCGGTCTCGTCCAGGAACAGCTCGACCGCTTCGGCCAGGTAGCGCGACCAGATGCGCGAGTCGCGTACCTCGGCGCCGCGCAGGGTCAGCAGGTTGTGCAGGTTCCGGGTCGCGTTCTCGGCCAGGCACAGGGCGCGCTGCGCCGGGAAGTGGAAGTTCATCTCGGCCGGGGCCTCGGTGCGGGGGGTCAGCTGGAAGACGATGCGCACCCCGTCGATGACCTCTTGCTGGCCGGTACGGGTGATGTCGAGCGTGGGCGCGAGCAGGCCGATGGTCCCGGTCGAGGCGGCCGCGCCCAGGCCCATCCCCACCTTGCCCTGGGGACCGACCGGGAGCGGACCGCCGGAGTAGTAGAACCCGCGGCGCAGCATCGCCGCCCCGGCGTACACGTTCTCCGAGACGGCGTGCTCCATGAAGTGCTCGGGCGCCAGGATCGGCACGCTGGTGCCGACGTCCACCACGCCGAGCACACCGCCGAAGTGGTCGACGTGGGAATGGGTGTAGATCACGGCCGTCACAGCCCGGTCGCCGCGATGGCGCCGGTACAGGGCCAGGGCCGCGGCCGCGCACTCGGCGGATACCAGCGGATCGATGACGATCACGCCGTGATCCGACTCCACCAGCGTCATGTTGGACAGGTCGACGCCGCGGACCTGATAGATGCCGCCGACCACCTCGAACAGGCCCTGGACCGCGGTGAGCTGGCTCTGCCGCCACAGGCTGCGGTTCACGGTCGGCGGGCACTCCCCCCGGGTCGCCTGGCCGAACGCGTCGATATCCCAGACCACCTCGCCGCCGGTGTTCCGGACCACGCCAGGTTCCAGCCGGGCGATCAGGCCACGCTCGGCGTTGTTGAAGTCGGTCTGGTCGGCCGGGTCAGCCTGCATTACTAACTCCAGGAGTAGGGGCGAGGCCGCGAAGGCCCGGCTGCTGGCCACCTGACCTCGGTCACAGTGGCGGTAGCGCCTCGACCTGCTTCTTGGTGATCTTGAGCCAGATGCCGTCGTTCAGGTCGGCGACGGCGTCGACCGGGATGGCGATGTCCTTGTGGCCCCACAGGTGACCCGCGCGCAGGAGCACGTAGGTCAGCCGGTGATCGGCCGGGTCCACGACGAACCCCTTGACCTGGCCGATCTCGCCGTCCGTGGCATGGACGCGCTCATGGCTGGCGATCTCCGCTTCGCCTTCCGGGACACTGTCGCTGGTGACGGTCGGCATGCTGTGGCCGGTGGGCATGCCGATCCCCATCCCGCTGCCCGCCCGGCCGAAGTTACCGTAACCCTGGACCGCGTCCGGGCCGTAGCCGCCAGCGAAATCGAGGCCCTCGGCCAGCTCGACTTCCTCGGCCGGATCGAGCGCGTCGAACTCGGCGAGGCTGCAGCGGAGCCTGACCTCGCCGCCCGCCGCTTCGATCAGCGCGACAGGTACCAGCCGGCCGCCCTCCTCGTGGTGCCGCGGCTCGATGACGAGATGGGTGAGCGTCCGGGCGGCCGGGTCGAGGATGGTGCGGATGACCTCGCCGCAGTGACCATCCGAGCAGCTCGCACTCGCCCCCAGGGTGTACTCCGTCGCCATGGCCGCACTTCCTCCCAGGTGCTGTGGTTTCCCGACGGATACTCGCCGCCGGGCCGGTTGAGTGTCATCCCCCGCGGCGGATGATCCGGGCGGGAGGCACGCGGCACGGCCCGTTCGGTAGAAATTCTTCAGTCCGAACGGACCGTGGTGTTACGCGCCCGCGTCGGCCGTTACATGCGGCGGCGGGAAACGCGGCGAGCGGTGCGCCGCGACGTACGGCGGGCTACCCTGCGTGATCCGAACATCTCATGCCTCCTGATCGGTGCGCTACTTGGCGCTTGTCGTCTCGAGTTCGTGCAGTTCCTGGGCCTCCTCAGCGGACAGGAGCCCGATTTCTACCAGGTCGAGCGGGCTGATGAAGCCGTCGCTGATCCGGAACCCGCCGGCGCGCGCGATCGCGTCGCGCAGCGGCACGGCCCAGTGATGCTCCAAGAGGATGAGCGCCGCCGCGGAGTCGTTCGGGATGTCGTCGACCACGTCCCAGGCTTCGTCCTCGCTGAACACGTCCAGGCTGCCCGCGGCCGCCACTTCCTCGGCCCCCTCCAGGGCGCCGGCCTCCGCTCCCTCCTCCCCCGCGATGCCGAGGCCGATCAGCGCGCCGATCTTGGTCCCGACCTCAATCGCCTCGTCCTCGGTGAGGTTGCTCAGGTGCTCCACCTCGATTTGGCCGTCGGCGTCCTTGTAGACGGCCAGTGAGTCGATGACGCGCACCATGTCGTTCTCGCGAAGCCGTTCCAGCTCGGCGATGACCTCTCCGTGGAAGTCGGGATGGTTGAAGCCGAGCACGATGAGTTGCACAGGCCCGATAGCCATGTCTTGCCCCTTTCCCTTGATCGTCTGGCTGGGCGGTCCCCGCTGGTGTCGAACCTAGGGACCTGGGCGCCGGGCCAGATCACCCTCCGTGGATGAGCTCAGCTCACCGGGGCCGCGTCCGCGGCGGCCGGCGTCTTGGCTTCCGCGCTCTGGCGCGGGATGAGGACGGCGAGCACGAAGCCGATCAGCGTGATCACCAGCATCATAGTCAGGCCGACGGCGAAGGGCTTGCCCTCGGGCAGCTTGACCGCCACCAAGACCGAGCCGACCAGCGCGGTGCCGAACGAGGAACCCAGGTTGGAGACGCTGCGCGACAGGCCGGATATCTCGCCCTGGTCAGCCTCGGGGAAGCTGGACTGGACCACGTTGACCGACGAGGTCAGCATGACCCCGATCCCGATCCCGAACAGCAGCAGGCCCGGTATCCAGGTCCAGACGGCCGAGTGGGCCCGGACCAGGGCCAGCAGCAAGGCCATGCCGACCGCGGTGACCAGGAAGCCGGCGATGATCAGCCACCGCTGCGGGTGCCGCCGGGCGAGCCGGTCGGCCCCGGCCGAGGCGGCCAGGATCCCGATCGTGCCCGGGGTCAGGACCAGCCCGGTCTTGATCGCGCTGTACCCGTCGACCTCCTGCAGGTAGACCGAGACCACGAAGAAAGACCCCTGCAGGATGAGCCACTGGATCGTCTGGGTGCCCAGGCCCAGGTTGGCGGTCTTGTTGCGGAACAGCCGCAGCGGCAGCAGCACCGCACGGCCCTTGCGTTCCCTGGCCCGGATGTGCAGGAAGAACCAGAGCAGGAACAGCGCGCCGATGGTGACGAACAGCCAGACCGGGGAGATCGAGCCCTTCGGGATGACCACCGTGCTGCCGATGGTGAAGTCCTGCCGGGCCAGGCCGAAGCCGTAGGTCCGGGACTGCAGCACCCCGAGGACCACGAAGAACAGGCCCGCGGCCGACAGCACCGCCCCGGTCAGGTCGAACTTCGGCCGGGGACCTGACGGGCCCGGGTCGACGATCTTGCGGGCCAGCACGATGATCCAGGCCACCACGGCCACCTGCAGGCCGAACGAGGCGCGCCAGCTGATCGCGCTGGTCACCACACCGCCGATCAGCGGCCCGGCGGCCGCGCCCAGCCCGCCCGCCCCGCTGACCACCCCGAAATACCGGGCCCGCGACTTCACGTCCGGGAAGGTCACGGTGACCAGGATGTAGATCGGCGGGATCAGCAGTGCCGAGCCGATGCCCTCCAGCAGCGAGTACCCGACGATCAGCTGGGGCAGCCCGAACGCCAGCGCCGCCAGCAGCCCCCCGACCCCGTACACGATCAGGCCCAGCAGGAAGCACCGCTTGCGTCCCCACAGGTCGGTCAGCTTGCTGCCCGGGATCATCAGCGCCGCCATGGTCAGCGTGAACAGCGTGATCGCCGTCTGCACCCCGGCCACCGTGGTGCCGATGTCGTTGGCGATCGCGCTGATCGCCACGTTCATGTTGGTGGCCGCGTAGCTGCAGATGAACTGGCCCAGGGCCAGTGGCAGGATCATGGCCCGGGCCGCGGCGCGCGTCCCGGATGCACTCGTGTCAGTCATTGACCCTCAGCATTGGGCCCGTCCGGGCCCCCCTCCCCGGACGGACCGTCACTATGTGGCGGGAAATCCCAGCATCGGCCGCCCGCGGGCCAGAGAAATCACCCAGCCCGGGTAGTTCCCGCCTGGACCAGGGTCAGGTGAGCTCGCGTCATCCGGACCGCCAGTTCACCCGGGTGATGTCGGAATTTACCCGGCCAGACGGCTAGATCAGGCCGAGTTCACGGCCCTTGGCCACCGCGTCCTTGCGGTCGGACACGCCGAGCTTGCGGTAGAGCGCACGGGTGTGGGTCTTGATCGTGTTCGCCGAGAGGTACAGCTCGCGGCCGATATCCCGCAGCGACATCGTGCCCTGGAGCATCCGCAGCACGTCCCGTTCGCGGTCGGTGAGCGGCTCGCCGGAGATCGCGGGCCGTGACCGGCTCGTGAGCTGCCGTTCCAGCCGATCCAGCCGGGCCCGCTGGGCGTCCGCGCCGACCGGCAGCGAATCGAGCAGCTGCCTGGCCTCCTTGAGCAGCGCGGCGCATCCCGCGCGGTCGCCCGCGCCGGCCAGCACGGGCGCCAGCCGGAGCAAGACTTCAAGCTTGGGCCACGGGCTGAGGCCCGGCCACTTCCGCCGTAGCTGGAGCGCGTGCTCCAGCTCGCCGCGGGCCTCGCGCAGATGCCCCTGCGCGGCCAGGGCGGCGCCGATGGCCAGGTAGCCGAAGGAACCCTGCGGGATGCTGCCCAGGCCCAGGCTGGGATCGGTGACAAGCTGCTTGGCCTCGCGGGCGAAGTCCTGGGCCTGGGTGAGCCGGCCGTCCTCCGCCGAGAGCCACGTCATGACGGCGATGGCTCTCAGCCGCAGCATGGCCAGGGCATCGGGGTTGAGCCGGGCCTGCTGCGCGTGCGCGCGGGCCAGTTCGAACTCCCCGGCCCAGTACAGCGCGACGCTCAGCGCGCTGTGAGCCGCCGAGCACCAGCGGGATCCCGGGTCGGGCTCCAGCGTGACCGCCCGCAGGCCGGCCTCGCGCATCGGACCGAGGCCCTCGAATCCGAACATGGCCCGCAAGATGGCGGCCGATGAGGCAAAGGACCGCATGCCGTCCGGGAGCGGCCCGGCGTCTTCGGCCGCCTCGATGAGCGGCAGGAAACGCCGCACGACCCGCTGGTCCCCGGACAGGGCCGCCGTCCAGCCCGCACAATGCGCCGCGAGCGGGCTGGCGCCGATCCGGTCATCGCCGAGCAGGCCCAGCCAGCGGCGGACGGTGGCGACCCGGCCGGAATCGATGTAGGAGTAATAGTGGCGTGCGATCAGCTCGGTGGCACCGTCCACGTCACCGGCGGCCAGCGCATGAGTGACTGCCTCGTCGGTCAGGCCCGAGGCCCGGTACCAGGCGCTCGCCCGCGCGTGCAGGACGGGCAGCAGGTCGGGTTCGGTCCTGGTCAGCTGACCGCGCAGGACCTGGGCGAACAGGTGGTGATAGCGGAACCACTGGCGGTTCTCGTCCAGCGGTACGACGAACAGGTTCTCCCGCTCGAGCGCGTCGATGATCACGGCCGCGTCGGACGAGCCGGTGACCGCATCGCACAGCGGCGCGCAGAACCGGCCGAGCACGGAGGTCCGGGTCAGGAACTCCCGGATTTCCTCCGGCTGCTGGCTGAGCACGTCCTCGACCAGGTAATCGACGATGAACCGGTTGTCGCCGGTGAACTGCCGTACGAACACGTCCGGCGAGGTGCGGCCGCGCAGGGACAGGGCTGCGAGGTACAGGCCGGCGGCCCACCCTTCGGTGCGCCCGACCAGGTCCGCCACGTCCCGGTCGGTGAGTTCGACGGCCACTACGCCGTGTATCAGCTCGGCCGCCTCCCGGAGATCGAACCGCAGCTCACGAGCCCGGATCTCCACCATGTCGCCGACCGTGCGCATCCGGCCCAGCGGCAGCGGGGGGTCGGCCCGGGTGATGATGACGACTTGACCGCTGGGCGGGAGATGGCTGAGCAGCAGCGCCATCTGCTCGTGGCAGGCGCGCTTCTTGACCAGGTGATAGTCGTCCAGGACCAGGACTATCTGCTCCGGGAGCGAGGCCATCTCGTTGATGAGCAGGGGGAGCATGGTCTCGCCCAGGTCCGGGGCCTGGCCGCGCAGCATGGGCAGGATCTTCTCGCTGTTGAACTCCGGGCACGCCCGGTGCAGGGCGGAGACCAGGTGCAGCCACAGCCGACCCGGGTCATTGTCGGCGCGATCCAGTGACACCCAGGCGAAGGGCCGGTGGTTGATGGGGCTGGAGCGCCATTGCGCGACGAGGGTGGTCTTGCCGAAGCCGGGTGGCGCGGCCACGAGAATCAGCTTGACCTTGGCATCGTCCAGGTACTTGACGAGTTCGGGTCGCTCCACCCATTCCTTCCGTGCGGCGGGTGGGTGGAGCTTGGTCTCGATCAGCATCCCGGCCGGCTCGCGATTCGGGGTACGGACATCCGCTGCGCAGCCATCACTCCCCTCGTTTTCCGGGGCCAGACAGGCTGTAAAGTTTAGTCCGGTCGCGGCGCGGAGGAAACCCCGCAGAATGCGCAATCTTCCTTGCTATTGCGTCCCATGGCCAACGAGGGCCACAATGCTTGCTGACTGATCCGTCAGGCGACTCTGACCAGGGCACCCGCCCGTCCGCGTGACATACGAAACATCAATTTCTTATATGTGTCATTTGCCGACAGTCGCCGTTTATTTACCGGGCAGTATTCGATCCTTAATAAGGAATGCCAGCGCCTGATAGCAGGAAATTTGGCCGAAACCTTCGGCCGGCCGGAGTCCGGTGTCCGTCCGCGGGCGCCGTCGTGAGCCGGGCCCCGGGCGGCCGCGCGCCCGCCGGACTCCGGTCACCCGCCCGTCGGTCCCGGTCGCCCGCCCTCCGGATTCCGGCCGCCTGCCCCTCCGAATTTCGGCCGTGATCGCCTGTAGAGGGTGATGCTGGGCGTGCCCCGCGCTTCCACCATAGATACGTGACCGAGCACTCGCGGGCGCCGATGGAGCCCAACGCAGCGGAGCCCGGGCCGCCCGCGGATAACTCCGCGCTCGACCCGGATGAACGGGCTGAGCTGGAACGACTGCGGGCCGAGACCGCCGAGATCCATCATCAGACCGGCGACAAGGGCCGTCGGCGGCACTTCAGCTGGCGGACCCCGGTCGCCATCGTGCTCATCGTGCTGGGCTGCGTGGTCGCTCCGGTCGCCGTGCTGGGCGTGTGGGCGGGCAACGAGGTTTCCGACACGGGCCGGTGGGTGGCCACGGTGGAGCCGCTGATCCACAACCCGGCCATCCAGAATGTCCTGACCGACAAGATCACGAACGAGATCACCAGCCAGCTCAACCTGACCGGGACCATCAACCAGGCCTCCGCGCAGCTGAACAGCAAGGGGCTGACCCGGATCAGCTCGCTGCTCACAACGTTCGGCCCGCAAATTACCAGCGCGGTCACCGGCTTCATCCACAGCACCGTGCATACGGTCATCACCAGCGAGGCCGTGGCCAAGATCTGGGTCCAGGTCAATACGGTGGCCCACCAGGCGGTGGTCAAGGTGCTGTCCGGGCAGGGAAACGGCGCGATCAGCACGTCGAACGGCCAGATCGTGCTCAACCTCGGCCCGATCATTACCGTGGTCAAGCAGGACCTGATCCAGCACGGGTTCTCGCTGGCCAGCAACATCCCCCCGGTCAGCCCCACCCTGGCGCTGTTCCAGGCCAAGGACCTGGGTAAGGCGCAAGCTGGCTACCGGCTGATCACCACGCTCAAGATCGTGCTGCCGATTCTGGCGCTGGTGCTGCTCGCGGCGGGGGTATATGTCGCCCGCGGGCGCCGCCGCGCCCTGATCGGAGCGGGGCTCGGCGTGGCCGCGTCCATGCTGGTCCTGGCCATCGGCCTGCTGATCGCCCGGTCCATCTACCTGAGCAGCGTCCCGTCCAGCGTGCTGCCCGGCGACGCCGCCGCGGCCGCGTTCGATGCGATGGTGTACTTCATCAAGGTCGGGCTCCGCGTGGTGCTGGCGGTCGGGCTGATCGTGGCCATCGGGGCGTTCGTCACCGGCCCCTCGCACACGGCGATCCAGATCCGCTCGGGGTTGAAGTCGGGGCTGGGCTGGGTCCGGAGCTTCGGTGAGCGCCGCGGGGTGTCCGCCGGCCCGGTCGGCGAGTGGACGTACCTGCACCGCAGGGCCCTGCGGATCGGGGCGGTGGCCCTGATCGCCCTGATCTTCGTCTTCTGGGGTCACCCGACCCTGCTGGTCGTGATCTTGCTGCTTGTCATCCTGCTCGTGCTGCTCGGACTGATCGAGCTGATCGGCAGACCCGCCGCCGAGCCCAAGACCGCTACTTCCTGATTCACCACATTTCCCCGGAAAGGACCGCGATCATGACCGTACCCGTCAGTGTGGATGTCTCCGAGAGCACCAGGGAAGGGCTGACCGCCCTGGCCCTGGGCGACCCCGACATCCTCGCGGCCGGCCTGGAAGCACGGGCCGAGTGGAAGGCCCGCAGCGGCCTCGACGCGCGCAGCTACGCCCTGGTCAAGCTGGCCGCCCTCATCGCGCTGGACGCGCCGCCGGCCTCCTACATCTGGCAGGTGGCCAACGCGCTGGACGCCGGGTGCACGCCAGATGACCTCATCGGCGTGCTGATCGCCATCGCACCGCAGGTCGGCGGGCCGAAGCTGGTCGCGGCCGCGCCCGAGCTCATGGTCGCGCTCGGCCTGGCCCTGCCGGATGGTGTGTGATGTTCCGGCGACGGCCGCTGCTGCGTGCGGCCGCGGTGGGCGGCGGCGCGTACCTGGCCGGGAAGAGCGTGGCCCGGCGCCAGGGCGAGCAGGCCCAGATGGAGGACGACCAGAACGCGCGCCTCAACGATCTGGAGCAGCAGCAGGCGCCGCCCCCCGCGCCGGCTCCCGCCGCGGCCCCGGCCGCTTCCTCTCCCATGATCGATCAGCTGAACCAGCTCGCGGAGTTGCACAAGCAAGGCGTCCTGACCGACGAGGAATTCGCCGCGGCCAAGGCCAAGGTGTTCGGCTCCTGATCGGCGCGACATCATCCCGCGCCGGCTGACGGATCCTCGTCGGTCGGTGCGGGTCAGCACGTCTAGGTGAATTCCTGGTCCGAGCCCCGCAGCGCGCGCAGGGACATCTCGAAGGCGTACAGGCGGCTGCGGACGACCTGGGCCTGTTCGGGGGTGGCGGCACCCGGAACCCGCTCGGCATCCATCGCGGACCGAACGGCCTGCAGCGAGGCGAGCACGTCAGCGATCCGGGCCTGATCGTCCGGGTCCGGGACCGCTTCGCGCAGCCCGTACAGCGTCTGGGCCAGGTCATCCGCGCGTCGCTGGATGTCGGCCCAGCGGGCCCCCGCGTCACCGGCGGCCACGCCGGACGCCTCGGCCACGCTCATCGCGTCGTGCAGCGCTGACCCCTTCGCGTACGCGTCGATGAGCCTGGATCGCCAGCCGGCGGCCCTCGACGAGCGGCGGCGGGCGGCACTGGTGATCCAGGCGATGAGGCCGATCAGAACCAGGGCGCCGAGCAGGATCCACAGCCACAGCAGCTTGGTCCCGGATTCGGTGCCCGGCGTCGCGGACGCGCTGGGAGACGCGGTCGTCACGCTGGGGCTGGCCGTGACGGTCACCGTCGACGTGGGCGGGGCTTGCGTGGTGGGCGGCGCTTGCGTGGTGGGCGGCGCTTGCGTGGTGGGCGGGGCAGCCGAGGTGGGCGGGGCGGCCGTGTCGGTCGCGGGCCGGCTGGTCAGGCTGCTGATCACGCTGCTCGCGGCGCTGCCGGCGGCGCTGCCGCATCCGGCCGTCAGGCACGCGACGATGAGCAGGGCTGCCGGAAGGGAAAGGCTCTTCGGTGGACGCCGCATGCTGATCCTTTCACGTTGTCCCTAGACCTGGGGCACCGCCGTCATGATCCCGCCGGACCGGGGCCCGGAGCCTCATCCGCCAGGGGGGAACCTATTCGGCTAGCGCCATCCGCGGTCTCGGCCTCGGCCTCGGTCTCGGCCTCGGCCTCATCGAGACGGCGGCCGGAGACGAGCTTGGCGCTCATCTTGACCGTCTTGACCGCTCCCGTCGCGCCTGCCTGCAAGGTGAGCCCGATCGTGAAGAGGACGACGCCGAGGGCGAACAGCGTGTGCGACCCGAGCATGAGCAGCCCGACCCGGCCCAGGGCGTACGGCGGGGTGCAGATCACCGCCCCGATGGCCCCGCCCACCACGGTGGCGGTCAGCTTGTCCCGCTTCGACTGGTTGGGCTTGATGCCGATCACCCGGGACGGCACAGCGACGTAGCACACCATCATCAGCCCGACGACGATGCTCAGCGACAGGCCGAACCAGAACAGTCCCCAGCGCGTCACGACGACCGTAGCCAGGCCCAGCAGGATGCCGACGATCCCGCCCGATCCCAGGACGATGAGCAGGTGCGACCGGGCCTGGGTGAAGGCCGGCCGGATCTGCGGGCGGCCGGGCTGGATGATCGCGAACGCGAACACGGCGTTCAGGTAGAAGCTCGCCGCGGTGATCGCGGCGATAACAAGCACGAGCGGGATCACGACCGCCGGTCCGGTCATGACGCGAAGTGACTTGTCGTGCAAGGGGGACAGGTGAATCTTCAGGTCGTACATGGCGGCCCAGATCCACATCGCGGGCAGCACCTGGATCAGGGTGAGCCGCCAGTTGGTGAACAGCAGCTTGACCCCGTCGAAGAGCATCGTGAAGGCGCCGACGGCCAGGGCCAGGGGGGCGAGCCAGGGCCGCGCCCGGCTCAGCCGCAAGACCATCTCGGTTACGGCGGTGCGGTCACTGTCTCTTACGGCCTGGATGAACTGCTCGACCTGCGCTCGCGTGACGTGCCGCTTGCCACCGATGGCCACTGCGGAATGCCCTCCACCTCGTCCGGACCGACGATAACCCGGGCCAAGGGGCGGCCCGCCTCACCCGGCCCGGGTGAGGCGGCAAGCGGGCCCGGTGCGGGATGGTCGGAGGGCATAGTGTCTCGCGGCTGGCCGGGGAGGCGATCATGACTGATCAATCGACCACAATGACGGTGCGATCCGCGGGCCGGTATCAGCTCGACTCTGAATGCTGCCGACTCACCGTGGCCGAGCGCGCAGCCCGGGGCAAGGCGGCACGCGCCGCGGTGCCGCGGGACAGCCATGCGGTATTCGACCCGCCAGCGGACCGGCCCGACCCGCTTGCCCTCCTGGATGAGCAGGCGAAGACGCGGGTTCCCGAGCTGATACCGATCCGGTGGGGCCGGATGATGGTGTCCCCGTTCACCTACTACCGCGGCGCGGCGCTGCCCATGGCCAGCGACCTGGCCACCACCCCGGTGTCCGGGCTGGCCGTGCAGGCCTGCGGCGACGCGCACCTGTCCAACTTCGGCCTGTTCGGCTCGGCCGAACGACGCCTGATGTTCGACGTCAACGACTTCGATGAGACGCTGCCCGGACCCTGGGAGTGGGACGTCAAGCGGCTGGCGGCCAGCCTGGAGATCGCCGGGCGGGACAACGGGTTCCCGGTCAAGCAGCGCCGTGAGGCGGTCACCGCCGCCGTCGCACGCTACCGCATGGCCATGCGCGAGTTCGCCGCCATGACCAACCTGGACGTGTGGTACGCGAGCGCCGACATGACCGAACTGCGGGCGCAGTTCGATGCTCAGCTCCGGGCGCGGCAGCGCAAGTACGTGGACCAGGGCCTGGCCAAGGCGCAGACCAGGGACAGCATGCAGGAACTGGCCAAGCTGACCCGCACGGTCGATGGCCGCCCGCGCATCGTCTCCGAGCCGCCGCTCCTGGTCCCCATCGACGAACTGATGACGGCGGAGACCGAACGAGAGAACCTGGAAGGGCTGCTGACCGGCCTGATCGCCAAGTACAAGCGCACGCTGGAGACCGACCGCAGGTACCTGCTCGACCAGTTCGAGTTCTGCGACATGGCTCGCAAGGTCGTTGGGGTGGGCAGCGTCGGGACCCGCTGCTGGATCATCCTGATGCTCGGCCGCGACGACACCGATCCGCTGTTCTTGCAGGTCAAGGAGGCGGAAGCGTCGGTCCTCAGCCGGTTCGTCGGGTCCAGCAAGTACGCCAACCAGGGCCAGCGGGTGGTCGCGGGCCAGCGGCTCATGCAGGCGTCGAGTGACATCTTCCTGGGCTGGCAGCGTAACGAAGAAGGCCTGGACGGGCGGTCCAGGGACTTCTACATCCGGCAACTGCGGGACTGGAAGTTCTCCGTCGAGATCGCGCAGCTGCGGCCGGAAGGGCTGCAGATGTACGGTGCGCTGTGCGGCTGGACGCTGGCCCGGGCGCACGCGCGCTCCGGGGACCGCATCGCCATCGCCGCGTACCTGGGCGGCTCGGACGTCTTCGACCGGGCCATCGCGAAGTTCTCGACCGTCTACGCGGATCAGAACGAGCGTGATCACCAGGCTCTGGTCGACGCGGTGAAGGGCGGGCGGATAACCGCCGAGCTCGGCGTGTGACCGCAAGATACTGCGGATCACTGCGGAACATGGCGCGAGCGCCGGGCTGCCCGGACGCCGGGAGCGGAGGAGGCGTGCTGCTCGGCTTCTGGCTGGCAGGCAAGAGCATCTACCTACTGCCGAGTAGACCATGACGGCCAGCAGCCCGCTAGGTCAGGACCGGCCGAAGGGCGGCGAGAGCCGCTGGCCGATGGCGCTGGCGGTGCTGGCCGCCGCGGGCCTTCGCGCTGCCTTGCCGTCGCAGCTCAGGGACGGAGATGCCCGCTGGGCCTTCATCGTGGTCGTGGTCATCCTCCTTGGCGTCCTGATCATCGGCGACCCCGGCCGCATCGACCGCGACTCCACCTGGCTGCGCGTGATGACGGGCACGCTGATCGGCCTGGTCTCCGCCGTGAACGCCACCGCCGCGGTGCGCCTGGTGGCCGGGATTATCGACGCGGTGAAGTTCAGCACCAACGCCAACGTCCTGCTGGCCAGCGGTGGTGCCATCTGGCTCAGCAACGTGATCACCTTCGGCCTGTGGTACTGGGATCTCGATCGCGGTGGCGCGGCCGCCCGCGCGCGCGGCGCGGGACGCCCGCCGGCCTTCATCTTTCCCGAGATGACCAACGCCGAGTACGTGGCGCCAGGCTGGTATCCGAAGTTCCTGGACTACTTCCATCTGTCGTTCACGACTGCCACGGCGTTCAGCCCGACCGACGTCTCGGCCATCAAGCCCTGGGCCAAGCTGATGATGATGACCGAGGAGATAATCTCACTGCTGGTCGCGATCCTCGTCGTCTCCCGGGCCGTCAACATCCTCAGGTAGCCGGCGGCCGCCGCCCGGCTCCGGCTCTGGTTCCGGCCGGTCCGAGCCCCGGTACGCGGAGACGAGGCGGGCGACCAGGGTGGCCAGGAACACCTGGCCGGTCATCGCCTCCAAGACGGCGACGGAGCGGCCGCCGCTCTCAGCGGCGGTGAAGTCCCCGTAGCCGAGGGTGGTCAGCGTGGTGAAGCTGAAGTACTGGTACGTCTGGGTATCGGCGGGCTGCTTGTTGGCGAAGAAGTCAGACGTGCCCAGCTGGTCGATGCCCGCGAAGATGGAGGCGAACATCAGCCCAGTGATCAGGTAGGCGCTCAGGGCGCCGTAGATGCTCTGGATGGTGACCGTCGGCTTGGCCAGGACGCGGCGCACGACCATGACCGCGGCCATCAGCAGCAGCAGGGCCTTCCACAGGTCCTCGGCCGCGGTTCCGGCCCGGGAGCCGTTCAGCGACGTCAAGAACGTCACGGCCGACCCGATCACCGTGACGGCTCCGAGGACCCAGGGCCATGGGCGGGGCAGCAGCGAGGTGCGCAGCGCCAGCAGCAGAACCAGGGTGAACAGGACGACCTGCAGGTCGATAGCCAGCTTTGCGCCGCTGAACGAGGCGAGCACGTAGGTCCCGATGAGAACCAGCAACAGCAGGCCGTACCGGCCGCCACGTGATGGCGATCCGGTACGGCCGCGGCCCAGCCCGGTCAGCCGGGCGTGGATGCCTGCGTCATCACCTTGTGTGCGGTCGGTTCCAGGCGGACCAGCCGGCATGGCATGACCGGGTAATCAAGCGGCGCTGCCGCCGTGCAGGGCTTCCTGGAGTTCCTGCTCGCCTTCCTTGGACAGGGAGGTTTTGATCACGGTGCCGCCGTACTTGCTCATCGCCTCGACGGCCTTGTCCGGGGTGACCTTCTCCACCATCAGGAACAGCGCCGAAGTGCCCGGCTGGAGCATGCCGCGGACCTGGTCCTGGAACTGCTTGTCCACGCCGGACTTGGTGATCTTGCCCATGAGCGCCCCCATCCCCGCGCCGATGGCCATCCCGAAGACCGGGACGAAGAACAGCAGGCCGAACAGCAGGCCCCAGAACATGCCCCAGGTCGCTCCGCCGCCGACCAGATGGTGGTTGGTGTGCGTGTGGTAGTTACCCTCCTTGTCCCGGGTGATCACCGCGATGGCATCGGGCTGGATGATCAGGTCGGCAGCCAGCCGCCGCGCCTCGTCGGCCGCTGCATCTGCGGTGGCTTCGTCGGGGTAAGCAATCGCGATCAGGTCAGCCATAACGTGCTCTCTTTCTTACTGGGTCGGCTGGGTCATGCTCTAGACCACCACCCCAGCCGTGGCCGCGCCCCACCCGGCACGGGTGATAGACCAGCCAGGTTGCGCAGATCACTCCGGTCTTGCTGAGCCACAGCGGAACCGCCGTGTCACCCCGGGTGAGACGGAGTGACCGCCCGTCCAGCCGGGCCTAGATCAGGTGCAACTGCCGGGCCCGGCGCACCGCCTCACCCCGGTGAGCTGCGGAAAGCTTGCGGTAGATGCTCCGAAGATGGGTCTTGACGGTGTTCACCGACAGGTACATCTCGCTGGCGATCTCCGCGGTGCTGAGCATGCCCGACAGCAGAGTGAGCACCTCGCGTTCGCGCTCGCTGAGCTGCTCGACGACCAGCGGCTCCTGCTCGCCGCTGACCGGCTGGGTTCGCTGAGCCGGGACCGTCACCGGGCTGGCCGGGGCGGGCTCGAGCATTTCCCGTGAGGCCTGGGCCAGTTCTGGGTCACGCCGCAGCACCTGCCGCATCCAGGCCTGCTCCATGGTGAAGGGCAGCTTCATCCGCTCGGGCTTGGCCAGTATCAGGGCGTGTTCCAGTGACCGCCGACCGCGCTGGCTGTCACCAGTGCTGTAGCTGAGCCGGGCATCGACTAGCCATCCGGCCAAGCCGATATCCTCGGCCGCCTCGCCCCGGTCCCCGGACCCGGCATCCAGCGCACGCCGGGCCGCCGCATGATCGCCCGAGGCCAGCCAGGCGTAAGCGAGGGCGGCCGCGGCTTCGGGTACCAGCTGCGGATCCGCGCACTCGGCCGCGGCCATGGCGGCCGGGAAATCCCCGGCCAGGACGTGCGCTCGTGACTCGAGGATGGTCAGCCTCAGGTCGAGCCAGCTGGGCGGCGACCAGTCCTGGCGGGCCAGGCGGATCATCTCGAAGGCCGCCACGGCGCGGCCATCGGCCAGCCGGCGCTGCGCCGCGACCAGGCACGCCAGCGCGCTGACCAGCTTGTCGGGGCAGACCCGGAGGGCGGCCTCGGCTCGTTTCAGCTGCGCGTGCGCCTCCTGGGTATCACCTCGCTGAAGGTGCACACAGGCCAGCGCGACGCTCACGACCGAGGTGAGGTGCTCGGTCACCGACTCGCTGACGCTGCGCAGCGCCTCGGTGACCTCCTCGGCGTGGCCGGCCGCGCGGCTGAGCTGACCTTGCACGGCCTCCACCAGCGCGAGGTACCCCAGGCAGTCCGCCCGCTCATAGGCCGTTTCCACCGCGCAGGCCGCTATGCCCGCCTGGAAGCAGGCCGCTGCCTCCTCCAGGCGACCTGCCCACAGTTCGGTCGAGCCACGGTCCGACAGCAACCGGACCTCAAGCTCGGGATGCCGGAGGTGAGCTTCCTCGGGCAGCTGCCCGGCCAGGGCCTCCGCTTGCTCGGCGGCGGCCGTGGCCGCCTGGAGATCTCCGGTCCGGCGGGCCATGGCCAGCCCGATCAGGGCAGCGGCCAGCCGGGCCGGGACGTAGTCGCCAGCGGGAAGCCGCTTGATGATTCTCTCCGCGGCCGACAGGGCGGCGGCACTGCTGGCCTCACGCGCCGGGGAGGACAGCCCCGTAGCGGCCAGGATCAGCCACGGCTGAGGCTGCGTCCACACCCCATCCCGCGGCATGTGCTCGAACGCCTCGGCCAGCGGCTGGTTACCCCGCGGGTCGATGAGCTGGCCTACCGCGAACTCGTCGATGACGATCCCGGCCGCCAGCGGCCAGTCGCCGGATTCGGCGGCGTACCGCACGGCCTCGTTGAGCAGGCCGTTGCGCTGATACCACCGGGCCGCGCGTTCGTACAGGCCGGGAAGCCGCACGCTGTGCTCGATCCGGAGCTTGAGGCGCAGCACCGCTACCAGCAGCGAGTGGTAGCGGTACCAGCCGTGCCCGAGGGGCCGCACGAACGCGTTCGCCCGGGCCAGGTCCGGCAGGGTGTGGGCCGCCTGCGGGTCACCGGTGAGCTCACTGGCCAGATCCACGTTGACGCAGTCCAGAATGCTGGTGCGCAGCAGCATGTCGCGGACCGACGGAGGCTGGGCGTTCAGCACTTCGTCGATCAGGTACCCGGTGATGGCGCTGTCCTCGGCCTCCAGTTCCTTCACGAACTGCTCGGGATCGGGATGTCCGTGCAGGGACAGCGCGGCCAGGCGTATCCCGGCGACCCAGCCCTCGGTCCGCCCGGTCAGGCCCTCGATCGCCGCTTCGGACAAGGTGATGCCGTGACGGGCCAGCAGCAAGCCGGACTCCTCCACGCTGAAGGCCAGGTCGTCGGCCCTGATCTCGGCGAGTTCCCCGGTGAGGCGGTACCGGTGCAACGGCAGCAACGGGTCCACCCGGGAGGCGACGACCAGGTGCAGGCCCGGATGAGCGTTCCGCTGCACGTAATCCAGGCCGTACAGGGTGGCTGGATCGGTCAGCAGATGCAGGTCATCCAGGACCAGCACCACGGGCGGGTCCTGGGCGGCCAGCACCGAGGCCAGCCGCACCAGGAAGACATGCTCCACGGTCTCGCGAGTGGGTCCGGGCAGGACCCGCGGCACGGTGATGCCGGCCCGGCGCAGGGCCGCCACGACATAGGACCAGAAGACCCTCGGCTTGTTGTCGTAGTCGTCGAGGGTGACCCAGGCCAGAGTGCAGGGGTGGGTGCTGGCGGCGGCCCAGGACGCGATGGCCATGGTCTTACCTGCTCCGGGCGGCCCGGTGACCGAGGTCAGCGGGCCCCGCGCGCCCTCGGCGATGAGTTTCTCGATGCGCGGGCGCGCGACTGCCCAGCCTGGCACGTCGGGCGCGGTGACCTTGGCCATCAAAACCGGATCGTCAGCGTCGGCGCGCCCTCGCAGGCGGCCGGCCTCTGACTCATCGATACTGGACATCCTCGTCTCCCCCTCTGGAGACCTGATCCGGCCTACGGCACGGTCAGCAATCGCCGCGCTTCCCGCGAGGGTGATACTGACCCGGCCGGTGCATTCTTCCTCTACCATGTCTTCTCTATCGCCCCAGCGTGTGCGAAGTCATCACCCGCCGGGCGATCTCACCAGGGTGACGGATTTCACCCGCCATGAGTGGGGTGCGACGGGCGATTACGCGGGACCGTGGGCTCTTAGCCGCTGTGATTCCGAGACGCTAGGGGCTGCGGTGCCGTCGTCCTACTACGAGATCCGGGTGTCAGGAGTTCTCCCGCCGGAGGCGCTGCTCGACTTTGACCGGCTTACGGCCTCGGTGGAACCGGTCGAGACCGTCGTACACGGCCCGATCCGAGATCAAGCGGCTCTGAACGGGCTGCTCGCGAGGCTCGAGACATTTGGCGTCCAGGTCCTGGAGATCCGCCGCCTGCACGGACAGGATCCGCGCGGCAACGAGGACAATCAGTTACGCCTGTGCCGTCCGTTGCGTGCGCGGCGGGCATGAATATGACCGGCTAGCCGCCGTGAGGAATCATCCGTCGCGGGTGATCGGCTCAGGGCGGCAACCTCGTAGGGTGTCATGCCGCTTCATTCGGGCCGGGTGATGTGCCGGGCTGGCCCCGCCGCCATCGTGAAGATGGGCACGTCCGACGCCTTGTCCGGCGCCTCGAGGAGGAACCATGGCTCGTTATCCGAATATCGGCGATCACGGGCTCATCGGCGATCTGCAGACGGCAGCGCTGGTGACCACCGACGGCACCCTGGACTGGTTCTGCTGTCCCCGCTTCGACTCCCCCAGCGTGTTCGCGTCCCTGCTGGATGCCGACCGCGGCGGCTTCTACCGGATCGCGCCGGACCGGGACGACTACACCTGCAGGCAGCTGTATCTCCCGGACACGGCGGTCCTGGTCACGCGGTTCATGACCCCGGACGGGGTCGGCGAGGTGCACGACTTCATGCCGGTGATCGAGGGCGCGGCCACCGACAGGCACCGGCTGGTCCGGAACATCCGGGTGGTCCGCGGCGTCATGCGGTTCGCGATCGAGATCCAGCCGCGGTTCGACTACGCCCGCAAGCCGCACAAGGTGGAGATCTCCGAGTACGGCGTGATGTTCACGTCGGAGGACCTGGAGTTGACCCTGCACGGCATCGCCCCGGAGGGGTCCTCGATGACCGGATCGGGGATCGCGCTGGAGCGTGCCGGGGACGGCCTGCGGTGGACGCGGACGTTCCGGGAGGGCGAGTCCGGGGGCGTGATACTGGAGTCGATGGGCGGGCCGCCGCACCTGGTCACGCCGGAACAGGCGCAGCAGCTGCAAGAGGACACCGCGCGGTTCTGGCGTCAGTGGGTGTACCGCTCGACGTACCGGGGGCGGTGGCGGGAGATGGTGGCCCGGTCGGCGATCACGCTGAAGCTGATGACCTACGCGCCGACCGGCGCCCTGGTCGCGGCGCCGACCACCGCGCTGCCCGAGCAAGAAGGCGGGGAACGGAACTGGGACTACCGCTATACCTGGATCCGGGACGGATCGTTCTCCATCTACGCGCTGCTCGGGCTGGGCTACGCGGAGGAAGCCGCCGCGTTCGGGACCTGGCTGCGGGACCGGGTTCAAGAGCAGGCCGGCAGCGCCTCCGGGCCGCTGAAGATCATGTACCGGGTGGACGGCACCTCGAACCTGGTCGAGGGAAGCCTGGACCACTTCGAGGGCTGGCGCGGCTCACGGCCGGTCCGGATCGGCAACGGCGCCGCCGACCAGCTTCAGCTGGACATCTACGGCGAAGCCGCCGACGCCATGTACCTGGCCGATCAGCACGGAGTGCAGATCGCCCACCACGGCTGGCAGGCCATCACCGGCATCATCGACTGGCTGTGTGAGCACTGGGACCAGCCCGACGAGGGCATCTGGGAGACCCGCGGCGGCCGGCAGAACTTCACCTACGGCCGGTTCCAGACCTGGATCGCGCTGGACCGCGCCATCCGGATCGCGGCCAACCGCAGCCGTCCGGGCAACATCGTCCGCTGGACCGACGTGCGCGACCAGGTGTACGCCCAGATCATGGACCGGGGCTGGAACCCCAAGGTCGGCGCGTTCACCCAGCACTACAACACCGAGGTGCTGGATTCTTCCCTGCTGATGATGCCGCTGCAGGGCTTTATCTCCCCCCGCGACCCGATGTGGTTGTCCACCCTGGCCGCCATGGACCGCGAGCTCGTCTCGGACAGCCTGGTCTACCGCTACAACCCCAGCGCCTCCCCCGACGGCCTCAAAGGTGACGAGGGAACCTTCTCCCTGTGCACGTTCTGGTACGTCGACGCCCTGGCCCGGTCCGGACGGCTGGAGGACGCCCGCCTGGTCTTCGAGAAAATGCACACCTACGCCAACCACCTCGGCCTGTATTCCGAAGAAATCAGCGCCACCGGCGAGCAACTCGGCAACTTCCCGCAGGCCTTCAGCCATCTGTCGCTGATCAGCGCGGCGGTCAACCTGGACCGCCAGCTCGATCAGGGCCCAGGCTCGCTCTAGCGTCAGGGACGCTGGCCCGTCCGGACGGGCCAGCGTCCCGGTTGAGAGGTGGAACCCGGGGCTCACCGCGTTACGCTGACCGGGCCAGGGGGCTCTTCAACAAGACGATGGAGCGGGGACCCACGGTGACGCGGTCGCCGGCTCCTTGGTCGGCGGCCCCCGTCCCGGCCTGGGACCCCGGGTCGTAGCTGTCTATCTCGACCCTCCACCGCGCCTGTTCCCTGGTATCGGGCAGCACGAATCCGAGCGGCTCCCACCAGGAGTTGACCAGGACCAGGAAGTCGTCGTCGACCAGGGACGTGCCGTCCTCGGCCCGGTCGGGGTCGTCAGACCCGTCCAGGTAGATGGCGATGGCGCGGGCACCCGGGTCGGCCCAGTCGCCGCCGTCCATCGGCGTGCCCGCGGGGGTGAACCACTGCAGTTGCCTGGCTTCGATGCCGGTCAGGAAGCGGCGGCGGCGGAAGACCGGGTGGGCGCGCCGGAATTCGACCAGGTTAGTGACGTAGGCCAGCAGCGCGGTGTCGGCGTTCTCCCAGTCGACCCAGGTGATCTCGTTGTCCTGGCAGTAGGCGTTGTTGTTGCCCTGCTGGGTCCGGCCCAGCTCATCGCCGCCGAGCAGCAGCGGCACGCCGAAGGACAGCAGCAGCGTGGTGAGCATGGCCCGGGACTGCCGGGCCCGCAGCGCGAGGATGTCCGGGTCGGCGGTGGGGCCCTCGGCGCCGCAGTTCCAGGACCGGTTGTCGCTGGTACCGTCGCGGTTATCCTCGCCGTTGGCCTCGTTGTGCTTGTCGTCGTAGGAGACCAGGTCGCGCAGCGTGAAGCCGTCGTGGACGGTGATCAGGTTCACCGAGGCGGTGGGCCGGCGGCCGATGGTGCCGTACAGGTCCGAGGAGCCGGTGAAGCGGGTGGCGAACTCGCCGATGCCGACCGGGTGGCTGCGCCAGAAGTCGCGCATGCTGTCCCGGTACTTGCCGTTCCACTCCCGCCACAGCGGCGGGAACCGGCCCAGATCGTAGCTGTCCATCTGGCCGACGTCCCACGGCTCGGCGGTCAGCTTGACCCGGGAGACCACCGGATCCTGGGCCACCATGTCCAAGAAGGCCGACACCTTGCTGTAGGCGCCTTCCTGGCGGGCCAGCGTCGGGGCCAGGTCGAACCGGAACCCGTCCACGTGCATCTCGGTGACCCAGTAGCGCAGCGAGTCCATGATCAGCTGCAGCGTGATCGGATCGCCGGTATTCAGCGAATTGCCGCAGCCGGTGGTGTCGATGTAGGCGCCGGGGTTATCCGGCTCGGTCCGGTAGTACGCGGTGTTGTCGATGCCGCGGAAGCACAAGTGCGGGCCGCCCGGCCCGGCCTCGGCGGTGTGGTTGAACACCACGTCGAGCACCACTTCCAGGCCGGCTCGGTGCAGCGCGTCCACCATGGCCTTGAACTCATCGACCTGGCCGCCGGGCCGCCCGGCCCGCACCTCCGCGGAGTAGACGTTGTGCGGGGCGAAGTAGCCGATGGTGTTGTACCCCCAGTAGTTGGTCAGGCCCTCCGCGACCAGGAAGGCTTCGGGCACGTTCTGGTGCACCGGCAGCAATTCGACGGTGGTCACGCCCAGCCCGGTCAGGTGCGCGATGGCGGCCTCGTGGGCCAGCCCGGCGTAGGTCCCGCGCAGTTCGGCCGGGATGTCCGGGTGCGCCATGGTGAAGCCTTTGACGTGGATCTCGTACAGCACCGTGTCCGAGGTGCGGTGCCGGATCCGGCCCTCGTCCTGCCAGCGGTACCGCGAGTCCACGACCAGGCTCCGCGGCACCTGCCCGGCCGAGTCCAGCATGCTCGGCTTGACCGGGTCGGTCTCGTCCTGGCCGAGGACCTCAGGCCCGAAGGTGACCGACCCGCTGACCGCCTTGGCGTACGGGTCCAGCAGCAGCTTGGCCGGGTTACACCGCAGCCCCCGCGCCGGATCCCATGGGCCGTCCACCCGGTACCCGTAGGCTTGCCCCGCGCCGACGCCGGGCACGAACACGTGCCAGACGTCGGCGTCGTTGTCCCGGACCGGGATCCGGGTTTCCGTGCCGGCCTCGTCGAATAGGCACAAGGTGACGCTGTCGGCCACCGACGAGGCGATCGCGAAGTTCGTCCCCGCGACGCCGACGTGCTTACCGGGCGTGGCCCCCAGCGGGAACGGTCGGCCGGGGAGCGTGGCGGCCACGGCGGCGTCGGGGGCGACCCGAGCCGCCGGGACCGCGGCTGCCGTCGTTTGGTTGCTGGTCAACTGCTGTGTCCTTCCGCTAGAGGCCGTTACGGGGCCAGGTCCCGAAGGACGTCTCCGAGGGCCCGGACCGCACCGTGGCGGCGCAGGATCAGGTCGGCGATCAGGCCGGTCCACCCGGTCTGGTGGAACGCGCCGATCGCGGCGCCGTTGTCGCCGTGGAAGTACTCGCTGAAGATCAGGTTGTCGTGCCAGGCGGGATCGGTCTGCATGATCTGGGTTCCGCCGAAGCAGGCCCGGCGCCCGTCGGCATCGTTGATGAACAGGGAGATGAGCCGGTCCTGCAGGTCGGCGACGATCAGGTCCAGGGTCAGCGTCTTGCCCGAGCCGGTCGGGTATTCCAGTTCCAGGTCCTTGCCGTAGAAGCGGTGGTAGCGCTCGAGCACCTCGACCAGGAGGTAGTTGACGGGCATCCAGATCGGGCCGCGCCAGTTGGAGTTGCCCCCGAACATCGACGTGGTCGACTCGGCCGGCTCGTAGTCGATGGACGCCCGGTAGTCACCGATGTCGAAGTAGTAGGGGTGATCGCGGTGGTAGGCCGACAGGGCGCGCAGCCCGTGCGGGGACAGGAACTCGGATTCGTCGAACAGCTTGGCGAACAGCCGCTGGATCTGGTCGGGCTTGGCGACCGACAGCAGCAGCCGCTCGTGGCCCGGCTCGCCGCGCAGCTGCGGCCTGTCTGACAGCTGGTCCATGTCCTGGATCCCCTCACGCCGCAGGAAGCGCATGAACAGCTTGTTCATGTTCATCACGTTCTGCAGCGTCTCGCCGTCGATGACCCCGCCGGCCAGCGCCGGGATCATCCCGACCATGGACCGGACCTTGACCGGGACCGCGGCCCCGGACGGCAGGACCAGCCGGTCGTAGAACAGCCCGTCGGTCTCGTCCCACAGGCCCTGCTGGTCCAGGGCCCGGCGGATGCCCGCGAAATGCTCGAGGAACTTCATGATCAGATCCTGCGACTGGCGCTCGCCGGTCCAGCCCAGCACACCCGCGATGCCGATCATGGACAGCGCGTAGGCCCCCATCCAGCCAGTGGCGTCGGACTGCTCCAGGACGTAGCCGGCCGGCAGGTGCGAGCGGTCGATCGGGCCGATGTTGTCCAGGCCGAGGAAGCCGCCCTCGAAGACGTTGTTGCCCTCGGCGTCCTCCCTGTTCACCCACCAGGTGAAGTTGACCAGCAACTTGTCGAAGACCCGGGCCAGGAACTGGACGTCGCGGCCGCCGTCGATGGCCCAGACCTGCAGCGCCGCCCAGGCGTGCACCGGCGGGTTGACGTCACCGAAGTCCCACTCGTACGCCGGCAGCGCCCCGTTCGGGTGCTGGAACCATTCCCGGCATACCACGATCAGCTGGTACTTGGCGAACGCCGGGTCCAGGTGGGCCAGGGTGACAGTGTGGAAGGCCAGGTCCCAGGCCGCGAACCAGGGATACTCCCACTTGTCCGGCATGGACATGATGTCGAACCCGTCGAAGTTGCGCCACTTGGAGTTCCGCCCGTTCTTGCGCGATTCGGGCGGGACCGGCTGGGTTGGGTCGCCGTCCAGCCACCGTTCCACGTCGTAGTAGAACAGCTGCTTGCTCCACAGCATCCCCGCAGACGCCTGCCGCAGCACCAGTGCCTCATCCGCGCTGGCACTCGCCGGGGTCAGTTCGGCGTAGAACTCGTCGGCCTCCGCCCGGCGTCCGGTCATCACCTGGGTGAACCCGGTACCGAGCGCTACGGCGGGCTGCTCGGCATGATCAGCCGGGCGCAGCCGTAGCCGCAGCTCGACGGTCTGGCCCGCCGGGACGGTCACCCGGTACCAGAACGCGCATTTGGTGCCGGCCCGCGCGGGGTTGATGGTGGGCGCGCCGTGGACGACGTGGTCGTTGATGCCGTCCTTGGGGTAGGGGGTACCCGACTGGGTGCCGTACAGCCTGGCCGTGTTGGTCTCGTTCTCGCAGAACAGCAGCTCTGGCTGAGAACCGTCGGGGCCAGCCGCACCGATGAGCTCCATGGCGCCGAAGATGGGATGCTCGATGGCGACCGACGCCTCCCCCGAGGCCCGCAGGGCCGGCTTCGGCTCGCCAGGATCGGTATCCCAGGCCCAGGTGTTGCGGAACCAGGCGGTCGGCAGCACGTGGACGGTCTCGGCGTCCGGGCCCTGGTTGGTGAGCTGGATGGCCATCAGCAGGTCATCCGGGCCCGCCTTGGCGTAGTGCACCTCGGTGATCCAGTACCGGTCATCGTCGAACGCGCCGGTGTCGATGAGCTCGTACTCGGGCTGGTAGCGGTCCCGGCCGGCGTTGGTGTCGATCAGGTCCTGGTACGGGAACGCGCCCTGCGGATAGTGGTAGCGCCACCGGTTCCAGGCATGGCTGGGGATCGCGTCCAGGTACCACCAGTACTCCTTGACGTCCTCGCCGTGGTTGCCCTGCGGCCCGGTCAGCCCGAAGGCCCGCTCCTTCAAGATCGGGTCCCGCCCGTTCCACAGGGCCAGGGACAGGCACAGCCGCTGCTCGATGTCGCAGAATCCGGCCAGCCCGTCCTCCCCCCACCGGTAGGCCCGGGACCGGGCCTGGTCGTGCGGCAGGTAATCCCACGCCTCCCCGTCGGCGCTGTAGTCCTCCCGGACCGTGCCCCACTGCCGCTCGCTGACGTACGGTCCCCACCGGTACCACTCCCCGGCCTGCAGCAGCCCGTCCTCCAGCCGCCCGAACTCCGCCACCCGATCGCGCTCGGCGCCCATGGAAGCCCCTCCCTGGTGTTTGAAGGCAATACCGCCTTCTTATGCACCAGGACAAACACGTAAATCACCCAGAGAGGGTGATCGGCACGATCGCGGAGCTGATGACATTGGAAAGTGTGATCGCGTGATGACTGGATTGGCATTTGTGTCACCTGATGCGCAGGCCACAACCCAGGCCTGGATGGCAGCCGGATAAATAAGAATGCTCGATCATGAACACCGGGTGTCCAAAAGGCAAAGGGCAGGATAATGACCGCGGTGGCTAGCGAGGGTGTCCTCGTTCCCCGGCTGAGCGCGGCGCGCCGGATCGCGGTAGCCGGCCTGGCCACCTCGGGGTGTGCGTCCTGCTGAGCGCCCTCCTCGGATCGGCGGCCGGGTGGCCGGCCATCAGCTCCCTGGAGGGCCTGAACACCGGCTATCCGGTCACCCAGCTCGCGGTCAACCTGGTGTTCGGCCTGGGCATGCTGATCGGCGTCTGGGCGATCATCGGGGTCCTGTCCGACGCGGGCAGCGCCTTTGAGGCCATCAAGGGCGCCAGCTGGGGCTGGGTGGCGCTGTCGTTCGTCCTGGCGCAACTCCCGGTGGTGGCCGAAGGCTGGGCCCTGCTCGGCGCCGCCGTCGGCGACCTGCCCTTCGGCCGGTGCGTCGCGCTGGAGCTGTCCAACACCCTGGTCCCGCGGCTGCGGCGGCTGGCCAGCCGCCGGATCCGTCCGTACTTGGCGAACATCTGGGCCAACGTCAAGACAATCGCGGCCGAGCCGCGCAGGATCGTCTATGTCCTGACCGGCACGACGCTGTCCCAGCTCCTGACCGTCCTGGCGCTCGGCGCGTCGCTGCACGCGGTCGGGCAGCAAGCCAGCATCGCCACGCTGATCACGGTCACGACGCTGGCCGCGATCGTCGGCGGCGCGGTGCCCCAGGACCAGGCCGTCGCGGCGGTGCTCATCCAGCGGCTGTTCACCGCCTACCTGCCCCCGATCTGGGGCTGGGCCACCCTGGCCTGGATGCGCCGTTGATCCGCCACGGGTGGTGCCAGTGATTACAGGTGCTAGTGTCCTCATGCGTGAGGAGGGATCGTGCCCGACCTGACGGAGCCGGACCCGGCCACCGCCCGGGGCCGGGCACCTAGCCGATGAAGCAGACGTCGATCACCGCGACCGAGATGATCGACACGTTCCTCGTCCTGCTGATCGGTGTCGGACCCAAGCTCGCGCTGGTCCCATTCCTGAAGATCACCGCCCCGCTGGACCAGGCCACCAAGCGGCAAGTCACGCGCAAGATGCTGATGGTGGCCAGCGAGGGGGCCCTGGTCCTGGTCCTGCTGGGCGAGGTGCTGCGCGGCTTGCTGCACTTCACCGTCGGGGCGCTGTCGATCGCGGGCGGCGTGATCCTGCTCGTGCTCGCCGTGACGATGGTGCTGGGACGGCCCGATGCCAGCGATGACCTGCTGGCCGCGAAGGACCCGCTTCAGCTCGCCTACGTCCCGCTGGGCGTGCCCTACCTGCTCAACCCGGTCGGCATCGTCGGCCTGGTGACCATCTCGGCCGAGGCGGACTCGATCAGCGTGCTGGCCGTGGAGGTCGCAATCCTCGCGGTCGTCCTGCTCCTGGACGTCGTGGTGTTCCGCTGGGCCAGCCGGGTGAACCAGACGCTGAACGAGAACCGCATGCTGGTCATCGAGAAGGTCTTCGGTTTCCTGATCGCCGCCATCGCCGTGCAGATCATGCTCGACGGCCTGCTCTCGGTCGGAGTCATCAGCCACCTCGTGCACTGAGCTCGCCCAGCTCAAGCCCTGCGGACTGTTCGTCAGCTTACGGTATTCAGCGCCACGCACAGCATGAGACAGGCCGCTATCACGAGGATAATGCCCACAGAGTTGAGTATCGCAGTCTTCACGACGCCTCCCCGGTGAATCTGCTGACACCGTACATCCAGGGCACGTCGCGAACGGGGAGCCACGCCGGGGAGTCATTTAAATCGAATTCTGTCATGCCGTTCCGGCCGCTTTAACAATCAGTGGCAGAAACGACCCGTCGGCCGTCGCCATGCACAGGGCGCGGTAGCGGCATCGCTTCCGCACGGCCGTGCGCCGGACCAGGACGCCCCGACGATAGCTGTACGCTGCTGCTGAAAGCTGGCGTCCTCGCAGGTGCCGGCGCCGGATGAACGGGAAGTATTGCCGTATGTCGATCGCCATCTCTGAAGAACACCGCGCCCTCGCGCAGAGCGTCGCCGACTTCCTCACCGACCAACAGTCCCGCGCGACGGCCCGGAGCCTGCTGGAGGCCGAGGCGGACACGCCGCCCGCCTTCTGGGCCGAGCTGGGCGGCCTGGGCCTGCTCGGCCTGCATGTGCCGGAAGAACTCGGCGGCTCAGGCTTCGGGCTGCCGGAAACGCTGGTCGTGGCCGAGCAGATGGGCCGGCACCTGGCGCCGGGACCGTTCGTCCCGACCGTGATCACCAGCGCCGTGCTGGCCGCGGCCGGGCCCGACGACCTGCGCAAGCGGCTGCTGCCCGGGCTGGCCGACGGCAGCGTGATCGGCGCGGCCGCGCTGGGCGGCGAGGTGAGCTACGCCGGCGGCGCCGCGGCCGAAGGCCCAGGCAAATTGAGCACCGCGGCCGAAGGCCCAGGTAAATTGAGCACCGCGACCGGGAAGGCCGGCGTGGTGATCAGCGGCCACCTGGCCGACGTGCTGCTGGTCCCGGCCGGTGACGACGTGCTGGTGATCGAGAAGTCAGCCGGCGGCGTCCAGGCCGTGGTGCCCGCCAACCTGGACCAGAGCCGCCGGGCAGCGCGGATCACGCTCGACGCGGCGCCGGCCACGGTGCTGCCGGGTGCGCGCCGTCTGCTGACCGACGTGGCCCGGGCCATCCTCGCGGCCGAGGCGGCCGGCCTGGCCGCCGAGACCACCGGGCAGGCGGCCGAGTACGCGAAGATCCGCCAGCAGTTCGGCCGCCCGATCGCGACCTTCCAGGCGGTCAAGCACCACTGCGCGAACATGCTGGTGGCAGCCGAACTGGCGACCGCCGCCGTCTGGGATGCGGGCCGGGCCGGGCTCGGCGGCGGTGACCAGCTCAGTTACACGGCGGCCATCGCGGCGGTGCTGGCCGGGTCCGCCGCGGTCGGTAACGCCAACCTCAACATCCAGGTGCACGGCGGGATCGGGTTCACCTGGGAGCACGACGCGCACCTGTACCTGCGCCGGGCCACGGCCATCGCCGCGGTGCTGGACACCGAGCGGGCGGCGATCGACGTGACCGACCTGGTCCGCCAGGGCGTGCGCCGGGCCGCCGCGATCGACCTGCCGCCCGAGGCCGAGTCGGTCCGGGCGGCGATCGGACCTGATGTGGCCCGGCTGCGCGACCTGACCGGCGAGGCCAGGAAGCAGGCGCTGATCGACGACGGCTACGCGATGCCGAACTGGCCGAAGCCGTGGGGCCGGGACTCGGCCGCCATCGAGCAGCTGGTGATCGAGCAGGAGTTCGGCTCGGCCGGGATCAAGCGGCCCAGCCTCGGCATCACCAGCTGGATCATCCTGACCCTGATCCAGTACGCCAGCCCGGAGCAGGTCGCGCGCTGGGTCCGCCCGGCGCTCAGCCAGGACGTGATCTGGTGCCAGCTGTTCAGCGAGCCAGGCGCCGGGTCCGACGCGGCCGGCATCAGGACCAGGGCGACCAGGGCCGAGGGGGGCTGGCTGATCAACGGCCAGAAGGTGTGGACCAGCGGCGCGCACGTATCCGATTTCGGCCTGGCCACGGTGCGGACCAACCCCGACGCGCCCAAGCACCAGGGCATCACCACCATGGTGATCGACATGCACGCGCCCGGCGTCACCGTCCGCCCGCTGAAGATGCCGAACGGGAACTCCGACTTCAACGAGGTCTTCTTTGACAACGTCTTCGTGCCCGACGCCGACGTGGTCGGGCCGATCGACGCCGGCTGGACCGTGGCGCGCGCGACCCTCGGCAACGAGAGCGTGAGCATCGGCGGCGGCGACGGCGGCCGCACCATGCCGGTCCAGGCGTTCATCGCCCCGCTCGACGCGCACCCGGAGCGGCTGGCCGGCGGGGCCGGGCGGGTCGGCAGGCACATCGCCCGCACGCAGGCCATGGCCGTGCTGAACCAGCGGGCCGCGTACCGGGCCGTGACCGGCGCCGGCCCGGGGCCCGAAGGCAACATCACCAAGCTCCTGTTGTCCGAGCTCGGCCATGAGACGGCCGCGATCATGGCCGAGCTCGCCGGGCCCGACGCGGCGTTCCTCGACGGTGACGGCGCGATGGGGGCCGCCCTGATGCTGATGAACCGGGCCCTGTCGATCGCGGGCGGCACGTCGGAGATCAAGCGGAACCAGATAGCCGAGCGGATCCTCGGGCTCCCCCGCGACCCGCTGATCAAGTAGCGGTACCTACCCGGTGGCCCCGGATCCCGACCCGGAGGGGATGCACATGAGCGAACTGTGGCGCAAGAGCGCGGTCGAACTTGCCGCGATGATCCGCGACCGCGAGGTCAGCAGCCGTGAGGTCGTCCAGGCTCACCTGGACCGGGTGGCGGCGGTCAACCCTGACCTCAACGCCATCGTCCGCCTCCTGCCGGACCAGGCTCTCGCGGCCGCCGACGCGGCCGACCGGGCGGTGGCAGACGGCGCCGGGCTCGGGCCGCTGCACGGCGTCCCGTTCACGGTCAAGGAGAACATCGACCTGGCGGGCACCCCGACCACGCAGGCGGTCCCGGCCCTGGCCGAGGCGGTCGCTCCGGTCGACGCCCCGCAGGTGGAACGCATGCGCGCGGCCGGCGCGATTCCCCTGGGCCGGACCAACCTGCCCGACTTCGGCCTGCGCGTGCACACCGACTCGGCCCTGCACGGCCTGACCCGGAATCCCTGGAACCCGCAGCGCACTCCCGGCGGGTCGAGCGGTGGCGAAGCGGCAGCCCTGGCTACCGGCATGAGCCCGCTCGGCCTGGGCAACGACCTCGGCGGATCCCTGCGCAATCCGGCGCACTGCTGCGGCGTCGCCTCGATCAAGCCCTCCACCGGAGCGGTGCCGGCCGCGACGGTGATCCCGCCCGAGGATTACTCAATCTCCTTCCAGCTCATGGCGGTCGAAGGTGTCCTGGCCCGCCGGATCGCCGACGTCCGGGCCGGCTTCACCGCGATCGCGGGCCAGCACCCACGCGACCCGCTGAGCGTGCCCGCGGTCTTCACCGACCTGGCCCCGGGCGAGCGGCCGGCCGTCGCGGTGCTTCCTGAGCCGCCCGGCGGCAGCACCCACCCCGGGGTCGCGGCCGCGGTGCGGCGCGCCGCCGACGCGCTCGCGGAGGACGGCTTCAAGGTCACCGAGGCCGTACCGCCCGGCTACGAGCAGGCGATTGAGCTATGGAGCACGATCCTCGCCGCTGACCTGCAGGTCATCAAGCCGCTGCTGGACCAGGTCATGGGCGCGGACAGCCGCCAGTTCCTCAGCTACGCACTGGAGTACCTGCCCGCGCCGGACCTGGCCGGCTGGGCGACGGCGCACACCGCACGGCACGGCCTGGCCCGTCGCTGGAGCCTGTGGTACCAGGAATACCCGGTGCTGCTCAGCCCGGTCTGGTCCCAGCCCGCCTTCCCGCTCGGCTTCGACGTGGCCAGCCTCGACAACGCGATCGCGACCCTGGAACTCATGCGCCCGGTTCTGCCGGCCAACCTGCTGGGCACCCCGGCCGCCGTGGTGCCGGCCGGGATGGCCGACGGGCTGCCGGTCGGCGTCCAGGTCATGGGCGGTAAGTACACCGAGCTTCGCTGCCTGGCTGTCGCGGAGGCGATCGAGCGGCGACTCGGCCCGCTCACGCCGATCGACCCGGTCACCGGCTGACTTGGCCTGGGCCGTGAGTTACGCACCTCGTCTGAGTGCCGTCACCACATCCGGGTAGTCAGCGATCTTGTACGGCCGGTTTCCCGCCTCAGGCGGGCCGGAATAAGACTTGATCGCCGGCGGATTCGGGACGACGGGAACGCTCAGGATCACCCGGTAACCCGCGTTTACCCAGGGGGCGAGCCACTGCTGGTCCACGCTGTCCGACAGCCACTGGCCGTCCGGCAGGTAAACGCCCGCGTACTGCAGCCGGCCACCCATCAGATCCCCCATGGCGTTCACCGCACCAGGGGAGTTCACCTGCGCCGACGCGCCCTGGTTGACCAGCAGCGGGCCGCTGGCCGTCGGGACCGGCTTGACGTGCCCTTGCACCCAGTAGAGCCCGATGGCGTCGTGGGCCTTCATCCACGCCAGCATGTTCGTGATGAACTGCGGGTCGTCCTGGCCGCCGAACGTATGGAAGTCGAGTCCCCATTCGGGGATAATGATCGGCTTGCCCGTGGCATGCGAGAATGCCGCCATCCAGTTCAAGCCGCCAGGCTCGGTGGTAAGGATTTCCCGCCATTTTTCCCCGTGATCGAGCGCGCCGGATGCAGTATGCGGATATGTGTCGCCGGCGCCGCCGTACCAGTCGAAGATATCGGTTCCGATGTAGTCGACATAAGCACTGCCAGGCCAGGAGTCGGTTACCGACGTACTGGTGGGGTACACGGTCCACAGGAACTTGAAATGCTGGCCGGGTACCGACCGCATGGCCGTGACGATCTGCCGCCACGCGAGGATGTAAGCATCTGGCTCGGACGGCGGCGCGCGGTCCTGGCTCCATTCATACCAGGCGCCGTTCATCTCGCGGCCGAGCTCGATGATGGTACTGCCGAGCCCGTCCTTGACCAGCAATTCGCCCAGGTCATAGAACTGTGAGTTGAAGTCGCCCGCCGCGGCCGCGACAAGGGTCGAGCTGGTTGCCTCGAAGTAGCCTTTCGCAGTGTCGCCATCGCCCTTTTTCAGCAGGGCTTTCATTTCCGCGGCCAATACCGCGGCCTCAGGCTTGCCGGTGGTAGCTGAAGAATTCCCGCATGATGCGGTAAGGCCCAGCGCTCCGACAAAGACCACCAGCCCAACGAGGATCCGCCGGCTCCTCTTTATCGCGGACATGCGGTTCATTTACAAGTACCGTTAGGCTTTGACTCCGTTTTCGTTACCTACCGTCGATCATACGTAAACCCCCGAGGCCGGCTGATCCGAGGCGGTGCGGCGGGCCGCCGGGCGGCCGGCCCGTTGACACGGCCCCGGGCCCTTGAGACGCTGCCGTGAATGCTCCCATCCTGATCCGCGGACAGTGTCGTCGAAAAGAGGATCCATGGCAACCGTCGAGACCATGCGCGGCCCGGTTGAGCTGGGCAATCTTGGCCAGACCCTCATGCACGAGCACGTCTTCGTGCTCTCCACCGAGCACGTGCAGAACTACGGCAGCGGCTGGTGGGACGAGGAGGCCCGGGTGGCCGAGGCCATCGCGAAGCTGAACTCCCTGTACGCCAAGGGGATCCACACCATCGTCGACCCGACGGTCTGGGGCCTGGGCCGGTACATCCCGCGCATCCAGCGGATCGCGGCGCAAACGCCGGTCAACATCATCGTGGCCACCGGCCTGTACGTCTACGAGGAACTGCCGCAGCAGTACGCCTACCGCGGGCCTGGCCTGCTGATTGACATCCCCGAGCCGATGGTCACCGACTTCGTGACCGACCTCACCGAGGGCATCGCCGACACCGGCGTCAAGGCGGCCTTCCTCAAGTGCGCCATGGAGACGGCCGAACTCACGCCGGGTGTCGAGCGGATCGCCCGCGCGGTCGCCCGCGCCCACCTCGAGACCGGCGCGCCCATCACCGTGCACACCTCGGGCCCGCACCAGAGCGGGCGGACGGCGGTGCGGATCTTCCGCGAGGAGGGCGTCGACCTGGCCAAGGTGGTCATCGGGCACGCGGGCGACAGCAACGACCTGGACTACCTGACCGAGCTGGCCGACCAGGGGGTCCTGCTCGGCATGGACCGCTTCGGGCTGGACCTGTTCAATCCGGGGACCGAACGGGTGAAGACGATCATCGCCCTGGCCAGCCGCGGCTACGCCGGCAGCATGGTGCTGGCCCACGACGCCAACTGCTTCATCGACTACTTCGGCGCCGCGCACGATGCGGCCCGGGCCGCCGCCGCGCCGAACTGGCACTACGAGCACATCAGCGACGACGTGCTCCCCGCCCTGCTGGAGGGCGGCGTCAGCCAGGCGCAGATAGACACCATGATGATCGAGAACCCGGTGCGCTACTTCACCCCGGCGCGCGGCGGCGCGGCATGAGCGGCCCGGCCGACCGGAGCAGCCTGGGCGGCATCTTCGACACGACCGGCGTCAGCCGCGGACCCGACGGCATCAAGCGTTACGCGGGGCTGCCGCCCAACCTGGTGCAGATGCTGCGCACGACCGTGGAGGAACAAGGCGCCGCGGAAGCGGTGGTGGAGACCGGTGCCGGCCCGCGGCTGAGCTACGTCTCGCTATGGGATCGCGCCGCCCGGGTGGCGGGCGGGCTGCGCGGCCTGGGCGTCGAGCGCGGCGACCGGGTGGCCATCCGCCTGGGCAACGGCATCGACTGGGTGCTGGCCTTCTTCGGCGCCGTGCTGGCCGACGCCATCGTGGTGCCGGTCAACACCCGCTTCACCGAGGAGGAGGCCGCCTACGTGGTGACCGACTCCGGCGCGAAGTACGTCTTCATGCCGGGAGCCGCGCTGCCCGGCGGCGACCCGCTCGCCGTCGACGACCAGGCCCCGGCCGACCCGGCCGCTATCTTCTACACCAGCGGCACCACCGGCTTCCCCAAGGGCGCCGTGACCAGCCACGAGAACTTCCTGTCCAACGCCGAGACCTGCCGCCGGGCGCTTTCGGTGGCGCCGCAGGGCCTGCGCACCTTGATCTCGGTCCCGTTGTTCCATGTGACCGGCTGCAACAGCCAGTTGCTTGTGGCCATGTACGTCGGCGGCACGGCGGTGATCATGCCCGCCTTCGAGGTCGGCGCCTTCCTGCGCGCCATGGCGGAGGAACGCATCGACACCATGGTCACGGTGCCGGCCATCTACTGGCTGGCGATCAACCAGCCTGCGTTCACCAGCACCGACATCTCCCGGGTGCGCTCGGTCTCCTACGGCGGGGCGCCCATCGCGCCGGACCTGGTCGCCCGGCTGGCCAAGGCGTTCCCGCAGGCGCGACTGGGGAACGGGTTCGGCCTGACCGAGACCTCGAGCGTGTCCACGTTCCTGCCGCACGAGTTCGTGGCCCACGCCGACTCGGTGGGCTTCCCGGCCCCGGTATGCGACGTCCGCCTCGACGCGGTGCTGCCCGACGGTACCGGCGAACTGCTGATCCGCGGGCCGAACGTCGTCTCGGGCTACTGGAACAAGCCCGAAGCCACCGCCGAGGCCTTCGCCGACGGCTGGCTGCACAGCGGGGACATGGCCCGGATCGACGATGAGGGCCTGGTCTACCTGGTGGACCGCAGGAAGGACATGATCAACCGCGGCGGCGAGAACGTGTACTGCGTCGAGGTGGAGAACGCCCTGGCCGGGGCGCCGGGCGTCTACGAGGCGGCGGTCCTGGGCGTACCCGACGAGATGATGGGCGAGAAGGTGGGGGCCGTGATCGTGCCGGTGCCGGGCGTCGAGTTCGATCCGACGGCGGTGTTCGACTACCTCGGCGCTCATATCGCCGACTTCAAGATCCCGCAGTACGTCGCGGTCAGCGCGGCGCCGCTGCCGCGCAATCCCGGCGGCAAGCTGCTCAAGCGGCAACTGCGAGACCAGACCGACTGGGCCGCCGCGATACGGCGCTGAGCGATGCGGCGCTGACCGCGGCCACGGCCCCGGTTAGCTGGTGCTCCCCGGCGTGGCGTACCGCTCGATGAGCTGGTCGGCGATCGCCTCGAGGTCCTTTCCGATGTAGTCCGGCTGCGGGCCGACGTCGAGCGGGGCGTTGCCCTCGCGGAGAATGAGCGCGGCCTGCCAGCCGGCCGCACCAGCGCCGATCGTGTCCCAGACGTGGCTCGCGATCAGGCAGATGTCGCCGGGATCGGCCTCGAGCGCGGCGGCTACCGAGTGGTAGGCCTCCGGCGCCGGCTTGTGGCGTCGCACGGTCTCATCGACGCTGAACCGGCGCTCGAACAGGTCGATGATGCCCCCGTGCTCCAGCTGCCGCCCGGATATCGCCAGCGTGTTGTCGGTGAGCGTGAACAGCCGGAAGCCATGGTCGCGGAGCCGGCGCAGGGCCGCGGGGACCTCGGGGTGGGGCGGCATCGCGGCGAACCGGCCGGTAAGCTCGGCCGCGTCGGCGTCACTGATCGTGAGGTCGCGGGTGGCGGCGAGCATCCGGAGCGCGGCACCGCCGATGTCGGTGAACGGAACGTAGACCCCGGCCAGCGTGAGCGCCTCTGAATACGTGATCAGATGGGCGAACCACAGGCGCATGGCGGCGGGGTCGTCGAAGATCCGGTCAAAGGTGGGGCGGATGGCATCAAGGTCGAGCAGGGTCTCGTTGACATCGAAGACGATGATCGGTTGCTCGCGCATGGGCAAAGCCTGGCCGCCGCGGCTCGGCCGCACATCGTCAGACCAGTTATCCGTGACGATCCCGCCCCGTCCACGCCGCCCCGTGAGTTACGCGCCGTGCCTGAGTGCCGCCACCGCATCTGGGTAGTCAGCAAGCTGATATGGCTTGTTTCCTGGCTCAGGCGGGCCTGAATAGGACTTGATCGCTGGCGGGTTCGGGACGATAGGCACGCTCAGGATCAGCCGGTAACCCGCGTGTTCCCAGGTGGCAAGCACTGGTTGATCCACGCTGTCCGACAACCACAGGCTGTCAGGCAGGTACACGCCTGCATACTGCAAGCGGCCGCCCATCACGGCCCCCATGCCGTTGACCGCGCGAGGGCCGCTGGCCTGCGCCGATGCGCCCTGGTTGACCAGCAGCGGGCCGCTAGCGGTCGAGACCAGTGGGACGTGGTCTTGCATCCAGTAAAGGCCGATAGCGCCATGGGCCTTCATCCACGCCAGCATGTTCGTGATGAACTGCGGGTCGTCCTGACCGCCGAACGTATGGAAATCGAGTCCCCATTCGGGGATGATGATCGGCTTACCCGTGGCATGCGAGAATGCCGCCATCCAGTTCAAGCCGCCAGGCGCAGTGGTAAGGATCTGCTGCCACTTTTCCTCGTGATTAAGCGCGCCAGACGCGGTATGTGGGTATGTGCCGTCCGGGCCGCCGTACCAGTCGAAGATATCGGTACCGATATAGTCAACGTAAGCACTGCCAGGCCAGGCTTCGGCCACCGACGTATCGGTCGGGTACACGGTCCACAGGAACTTAAAATGCTGGCCAGGCACTGACCGCATAGTCGTGACTATCTGCCGCCACGCGAGGATGTAAGCATCCGGCTCGGACCGCGGCGCGCGATGCTCGCTCCATTCGTACCACGCGCCGTTCATCTCGCGGCCGGGCTCGACGATGGTATTGCCGAGCCCGTCCTCGACCAGCAATTTGCCAAGGTCATAGAACTTCGAGTTGTAGTCGCCTGCCGCTACCGCAACGAGGGCCGAACTGGTTTCGTCGAAGTAGCGGCTCCCGGTAACGCCGCGGCCCTCGTTCAGAAGGGTTTCCACGTCGTAGGCCACTGACGTAGCCTTAGGCTGGCTGATAGTAGTCGAAGAATCCCTGAATACTCTTTTGATCAATGAAGAACTGCCGAATATTGTGGTCAGACCTAGCGCGACAGCGAAAACCATCAGTACAGTCAGTATAGGAAAGATCTTCCGGAGAATTTTCTTTCCTGAAATCATGCGGTTTCCTTACAGGCACTGCTAAGCTTTTGGAATCCTTGGTTTACCTACCCTCGATCATACGTAATACTTCGGAAGTCTCGTGACCTGGGGCCGCGCCGCGCCGCATCGCGGCGATGGAACTTGACACCCGGGTGAGATGCGCAAGTTGCGACGCATGATGTTATTTGCGTTTCGCGACTGCTGAGGCTGAAGTGGCGGAGGCGATGCCGGGGGCGACGGGCAAGAAACCACGCCAGGCTACCGCAATAATTAATTGCTGGGGTGCCGCACAGTGCAGTTGATGTCCGGATTAACACCCAGGTAGTTGAGCGGGCCGGCGATCATCGTCACCGCGATTGTAGCGACCCTGCTGCAGCCGACGGACCCTGTGTAATCGCCGCGCTGCCCGGCGGCGATACCGCCGATGACCAGCCAGATGGCAAGAAGCGCCGATGGTACGTGCAATTTTCAACCTCCATGGCATCGCCGGCATTAATACGACGAGACGGCCAATCGAGATTGCCGGCCGCCGCCTTGGCCGGCATCTGCGGGAAGCATACCCATGCGCGGCGGCACCGAGTCCGGTGCGCACCAATCCGGTGTCTTTTCCAGGAATCTGGAAGCTGGACCGGCTACCCGGGCCAGGCCCGGACAACTTCCAGAAATCTGGAAGCTGGTGGTGATTTATTGACTGACGGGTGCGCTGCTCGCATCCTCGGTGACGGGGACCGGGCCGCGGATCACGACGATCGGCGGGCCGGACATGTGACGGGCGGTCAAGGACAGATGGTGGTACTCGATGACTGAGGGCAGGGAAGCGGCGCGCCGGCCGGGGCGCGCTCCGCTGCGGCAGCGAAGCCGCAGGCGCTGGGCGGTCGCGGGCGGCGTCGCGGTGTGCTGGGTGGTTCTGGAGCTCATGATGGGGTCCGCCGTCTCGGCCACCGTGCTGCTGGTGGCCATCGCGGGACTCGGCGCCGCGGCCGTGGGCGGCCTGCGCGCCCTGGGTGTCACGAGGAATCATCCGTGGATACGGCAGCTGGCCTCCCGGCCGTGGCGCAACGGGGAGGACGTGCTGAAAGTGGCCATGCGGCACCTGTCCGACGTGTTCGTGGTCACGCCCAGCGGGTCGCTGCTGGCGCCGAACGTCCTCCAGGTGCAGCTGAACCCCAACGATCTTGTCTCGCTGTGCGAGCGGATGGAACTCGGCGTGATCAGCGCGAGCGTCACGGACGTCTACCAGGAGCAGGTGGCCGCGTACGGGGCTCGCTTCGCCGGGCCGGGCCGGGCAGACGTGCACGTCATCGCCGCCGGGTCCGTCCCGCCTGGCCGCTACCGCCTGCTGCAGGGGGACCCGGTGGGCGCCGATGCCGAGCCTGACCTGTCCTACGCCTGGTACGCGGATGTCGCGCCGGAGTTCGCCTGTGCCGCCGGCCGCCGGGGCGAGCCGGAACCTGACGCGGGCCTGACGCTCGCCGGCGGCGGCATGGCCACGATCATGGAACGAAGCCTCCCTTCCGTCCCGGTGCTGCGGCTGGTCACGGGCTCCTCGACGGCGCAGACCACGATGTCAGGCGCCCGGGCCGGCCGCGGACCGGTCGAACTGGTGCTCCCCGACGTGCGCACCGTGTCCAGGGAGCACGCGAGATTCACCTTCTGTGACGGCCGCTGGTGGATCACCAACCAGGGCAGGAACGGGCTCACCCTCAACGGCACCCCCGTGACCGGTGAGCAGCCGCTCAGCGACGGCGACGCGCTCCGCTGGGGAACGAGCCCCGACGCGCTGCTATCTCGCGTTGAGATCGGCTGAGGCCAGGAAGTGCGACAATTGTCATCCAGACATGGCAAGACTGGATGGCAGCGCCACTGGCGCGCCGTCGTTCGGGAGTGGCGACTGAGTGGCGACGGCTCAGCTTTTCCTATGGTCACGAGCGCAGGGTGAGTGGGCAAGCTGTCCGCCCGATGAGATCACCTGGCTGGACCGGCGCATGCTCAGCGGCAATGAGGATCTCACGCTGCACCGCGCCCCCCGCTGCGCGGGTCTTCGCTACGTTCACCACCGCTGGGAGCTGTTCAGCCGTGACCCGACCTACCCGGTCTACCTAGCGCCGGAAGCCGCCGGGACACCCTTCACCGCTGAGGCCGTGCAGCGGACCGCGAGCCACGTCGTGCCGGTTGCCCCGGCCCGCTACGAGGCTCTGCCGGTAGTACTCACCGCGGGCTCGTGGCTGGTCAGCGTGGGTACCTGGGTGCTGCGGCTGCGGCTCGACGTGCCGGCCCGGTCCCGCGCCGATCCGGCTGCGCCGGATGGTGACAAGCAGCAGACCACCCGGGCCGTGACGATCACGCGCCGGGGCAGCGTGCCCGGAGAAGACGCGGTGGCTCGCGTGCGCGGCTACTTCGCACGCAACGCCACGGCGCGCCTGACCATGGCCTACTACTACCAGGAGTACATCCTGGGCCTGGCCGCTCCGCAGACGGTGCCGATGACGAACGTGGTCATCGCCCTGAACCTGAGCGGAGAGGGCGCGGTATCGGACTACAAGAAGCTGCTCCAGGGCCTCATCTGGTCCGAACGCGGCCACACCCGCGATCTCGCCGACTTCCTGCTCGCCAACGGCCTGCTGACCACGGCCGATCTCGATGAGGCCAGGCGGGTCGCGGCGGATAACGAACGCAGCGGCGTATGCGAGATGGCCCGGCAACGCCTTCAGTACCGCCCCCGAGCCAACCCCGCCAGTCCAGAAGCTCGCTGACCAGGTCCGGCGCCGCCTGGCCCGCTCGGCTGGTGTGGA
>Ga0335072_10001061_pt1 | contig 46979 bp, 39 predicted proteins | sample Lox_Sample_21_FD_206725 | JGI IMG/M metagenome (GOLD analysis project Ga0335072, IMG submission 206725) | Soil microbial communities from Loxahatchee National Wildlife Refuge, Florida, United States - Lox_Sample_2.1 | ecosystem: Environmental > Terrestrial > Soil > Wetlands | place: USA... | reverse complement strand
TGGACCTGCCCCGTTTCGGTGGACAGGATTGAGTTTGCGTAATCGGGCTTTCTCTTGAAGTTTCCTCCTCGATCTTACACCGCAGTGCAGTCTCACGCCGCAGGCGGGAGAAGCTCCGGGCTGCGGAGCGTGATGGTGGAACGGTAATGGGCACGCTCGTAGTGGACCGGCGAGCGATATCCCAAGGATGAGTGACGGCGATGCGGGTTGTACCAACCTTCGATCCACTCGAACACCGCCATCTTCGCTTCCGCCTGCGATCGGAAACGCCTGCGGCTCAGGAGCTCGCGCTCGAGCGTGGCGAAGAAGCTCTCCGCCATTGCATTGTCGTAGGCATCCCCGACCGAGCCCATCGAAGGCATAACGCCGGCCTCCTGACAGCGCTTGCCAAAGGCGTAACTCGTGTACTGACAGCCGCGATCGGAGTGATGGATCACCCCCTCTGGCCGACGCTGAGCAATCGCCATCTCCAGCGCCGAGAGGATCAGCTCCGTCCTCAGATGAGTCTCCATGGCCCAACCGACCACCCGACGCGAGTAGACATCCAGCACCATCGCCAGGTACAGAAAGCCAGCCCACGTCGGGATGTAGGTGATGTCCGCCACCCACAGCCGATCAGGTGCCGCGGCATAGAAGCGACGGTCAACCAGGTCGATCGCACGCGAAGCCCGCGGATCCGGGGTCGTGGTGATCACGAAGCGCCGCAGAGTCACGCCACGAAGCCGGGCAGCGCGCATCAGCCGCGCCACACGCTTGCGTCCGACCCGGATGCCGTGATCGTCTGCAAGCTCGGCGTGGATCATCGGGGAGCCGTACGCACCGCGCGAGCGGCGGTGGATCGCCTCGATCTTGCCTGTCAGATACAGATCCATGCGGGCGCGCTCGCACATGGGTCGATCGCGCCACGCGTAGTACCCGCTCCTCGAGATCTTCAGCACTCGGCACATGACCCCGACCGAATGGGTGGCCTGGTTCGCCCTTACGAATCCGAAGAGCGCTTCGAGGTCCCGCTCTCGTGTGCGAACCAGGCCGCAGCTTTTGAAAGAATCTCCCGCTCTTCCTTGAGCTTGCGGTTCTCACGCCGCAGGCGCGTGAGCTCCTCGCGCTCCGCGCTCGTCAGGCCGCCATCGCCCTTGCCCGCATCCCGAGCGTGCTGCTTCACCCACAGCGAAATCGACCAGGCCGTGGGGCCGAACTCCTTGGAAAGGGCCGCTGGTGTGCGCCCGGCGCGCACCAGCTCGACCATCTGTCGCTTAAACTCCGGCGTGTACCGGATCGATTTGACTGCCATTGTGGACTCCTCGAAAACTAACCATGAGGTGTCCACCAAACCGGGTCAAGTCCAGCATTCACCATACCCATATTCTTGGACGAATACGTTTCCACCAATTGGAAGGACAAGGCCCGTGCTGAGGGGCGGATGGATCATCCCAACACGGCTATGGGCATTCACGCGGTTTGGTTTGCCGTGCACGCCGCGGAATCACAGTTACGCACGCTTCGCGATGCTGGCTTCGAAGGTGGTGAGTCCCGCAGTGTCGAAGTGGCCGATCTGGGCAAAGCCCGCCGGTTGGCTGAGTCGGGCACGGGAAGAAAGCTGGAAACCTACAAAGGATTCTACGGCGCGAGTTTTCTGCTCCCCCGGGAGGTTGCGCACGGGATGTGGATGGAGATGTACCAGCCAGCCGGGCGCTCGGTACAAACGGTGCGCAGCGGCCAGGGACCTGCACGATAGATTCGGTCGCACGCCGATAACCTCGCCCCGGAGGATCCAATGATTGCAAGACAGGAACCCCGCAGCATCGCCGTTCTGGACGACTACCAGAGCGTCGCTCTTTCGCTCGCGGATTGGTCGGTCCTCGATGGCCGGGCATCGGTCACCGTCTTCAACGACCATGTGGCCGATGCAGACGCGGTAGTCGAGCGGCTGCAGCCATTCGATGTCGTGTGCGTGATGAGGGAGCGCACGCCCCTCACGCGGGCCATCATCGAGCGGCTGCCGAGGCTTCGTCTCATCGCCTCCACGGCGTTCCGCAACGCCTCGATCGACGTCAAAGCGGCGGAAGAACGCGGCATTCCGGTCGTTCACACCGGTTACACCTCGGCCCCGACCATCGAACTGACCTGGGCCCTCATCCTCGCCAGCGCCCGCAACTTGGTCGCCGAGAGCGCCTCGCTGCGTAGCGGCGGTTGGCAACGACTCATCGGGGATGATTTGGCGGGGCGGACGCTGGCTGTTCTCGGTCTTGGCAATGTCGGCGCCCCCGTGGCGCAGATCGGCAAGGCATTCGGCATGAACGTCATTGCCTGGAGTCAAAACCTGACAGCCGAACGCGCAGCGCAGGTAGGCGCCGAGTTGGTCTCCAGGGAGGAATTGTTCGGACGGGCGGATGTCCTGTCTGTCCACCTCGTCCTCAGCCCCCGCACGCGCGGGCTCGTGGGCGCCCCTGAGCTCGCCCTCATGAAACCCACGGCCCGACTGGTGAACACGTCACGTGGACCGATCGTGGTCGAGGCGGATCTCATCGCGGCGCTCAAGGCGCGAAAGATTGCCGGCGCGGCCATCGACGTGTTCGACCAGGAGCCGTTACCGCTCGACCATCCGTTCCGCACGCTGCCGAATCTGCTGGCCACGCCACACATCGGCTACGTCTCGCGCGGCCTTTACACCCGCTTCTATCAGGACACGGTAGAGAACATTCGCCGTTGGCTCGACGGCCAGGCGGCGGGCTGACGCGATGTCCGGGGATAGGGCGCGTCGCGAGGGTGGCTGATCACTTGATGCATTGACTCCCGCCGGGCGGTCGCTCGGGATGCGCCTGGGTTACTTCCGTCTCCTCGGGCGTTTGGAGCCCCACCGGGTAGATCGGAAAAGCGCCCCGAAAACGGACATTCCGCGCAGCGTTTACGCTCCCACCAATATCTCGGCCGCGCCGTTCATCAAGGCAGAGATACCACTGCGGCCTCGCGTGCTGATGTTTACGGCAAGGTATGAGTTCTGAATTGGCGCGCTATGACCGCCAGTCGGCAATGGCCTGCGCCGCGACGAACAGCGCAAGCCCCACGAAAAATAGCGGACCATGTCGGCGCCGCCGCGCCTCAAAGTCGAATTCGACCGCACCCGACTCGGGCGCGAGAAAGCGAGTGAGTCCGATCGACATCATCAGCATGCCTGCAAAGCAGAGCCACGCAAGGAAGCCATGCAGGTGCACGCCGGAGTAGCCGGATTTCGATAGGGAGACGTGCAGGTCGTTGTGCCATACGCCGAAGGTGCCGTATCCCACGATGAACACTGCGCCGATGATCCCGAGAACTCGCATCCAGGCCGACGGGACGTTGTCATCGGCTCCAATCATGCTGGCCCCCTCGACGGAAGCACGCGGTCAGGGTGAACGCTGGTCATGTACTTGAGCTTACCGGTGACCGGGCGCGGTGGCTTCCTGCCCGTGTTCTAATGTGACGAAGGTCCGCCCGGGGACATGCGGGAGGCCCGCAAGGCAAACCGGCCGGTAGTGAGCGCTCTCGAGGAGTTCGGTCTGCACAAACGCGCAAGGGGCACGTTACCCCGAGCGCTTGCAGCAACTCGTGGGTCGCTGACGCCTGACTCGCCGCCCACGTCAGGCACCCGTCGGGTCAATCCATAGTACGATCGAAGGCCGCTTCGTCGCGGGCAAAGGCACCGAGGGTGGGTTCAGGCATGGGCATGAGGATTGCGCTTTGGCAGCCGGGCGAGCACCCGGGCCCCCAAGGGAATCTCGCGCTGCTGGAGCGTACCGCGGCGGCGGCGGCGGGCGCGGGCGCCGCGCTGCTCCTGTGTCCGGAATGTTGGCTCTGCGGCTATAACATCACGGCCGACGCCATCGCAGAGCTCGCCGAGGCAGCCGACGGTCCGAGCGCACGGCATATCGCGGTGATCGCCGAGAAGCAAGGGATCGCCATCGCCTACGGATACGCCGAGCGCGATGCAGAGCAGGGGTGTGTCTACAACTCGGTACAGGTCATCGGTCCCCAGGGGCAGGTGCTCGCGCACTATCGCAAGACGCACCTGTTCGGCCCCGCCGAGCGCGCGGCGTACCGACCGGGGCCGAGACTCGAGCCACCATTCCGCTTTGGCGGCTTCACCATCGGCCTGCTCATCTGCTACGACGTGGAGTTTCCCGAGGCGGTGCGTGCGCTCGCGCTCACCGGGGCAGATCTGCTGCTGGTGCCCACGGCGCAGCCCCTCGAGTACGCCATCGTCACGCAATGCATCCTTCCGGCACGCGCGGTCGAGAGTCAGCTCGGCATCGCTTACGCCAACCACGCCGGCACCGAGAACGGCCTGCGCTACCTCGGAGGCTCGTGCCTCATCGGCACGGACGGACGCGCGCTTGCCAGCGCCGGCACCGGCGAAGCCTTGCTCATTGGAACGGTGAGCGCGGGGGCACGCTTGGCGACTGCTCGGCAGTTTCCGTATCTGGAAGATCGACGGCCGGAGCTGTACAGCGAGCAGGGCGCTGCTTGATTGCGCGCTCACCTCAGGGCGTGGCCCGCAGAGTGGCGCCGCGACGCGCAGCCGGGTCGGATGCTACCCTTGACACCCGTGGGACCGGGACTTTCAGACAGTGCGGCGCAGCGCGAACACAGTGCAGTGGAGCGCGAACAGATCGTATTCGTCGGAACGAGCGATCTCTCCGGGCACTTCCGGGGCAAGAGCTTTCCGGAGGCGGATCTGCCGGCGCGGATGCAGCGCGGCGTCGGACTCGCGCCGAGCAACATGTTCCTCTCGGCCTTCGGTCCGATCCAGGTGACGCCGTTCGGTACGCGTGGGGAGGTGCTGTTGATTCCGGACGCCTCCACTCGCGTGTTCGTTCCGTTCGCGGAAGGCCCGGCCGAGTACTTCTTCATCGGCGATCTGAGACAGCTCGATGGCACCGCCTGGGTGCTGTGTCCGCGAGAGATCCTGCGCCGGGCACTCGCGCGGCTCACCGCGCAGACCGGACTCACGCTGCGCGCGAGCTTCGAGCAGGAGTTCACCTACAGCGGTGCCGCCGCACACCCGGCGCATCCTTATGCGCTCGCCGGCTACCGCCGGCAGGGCGTTTTCGGCGAGCTGCTGCTCGCGAGCATGCGCAGAGCCGGCGTCATTCCCGATTCGTTTCTGTGCGAGTACGGCCCGCGGCAGTTCGAGGTGACTTCCGCCCCGGCCATTGGCCTGCGCGCCGCGGACGATGCGGTGATCGTGCGCGAGCTCGGTCAGGCGATCGCCTTCCGTCTGGGAGAGCGCGTGAGCTTCACGCCGATCCCTGAGCCCAACGGTACGGGCAACGGTACCCACATCCACTTCAGCTTTCTCGACCGCGAGGGGCGCCCGGTGCTGTACGACGATGCACAGCCCTGGCGGCTCGCCGCGCTCGGCCGGCAATTCGTGGCAGGCATCCTGTACCACCTGCCAGCGATGTGCGGCATCACCACGCCCTCTGCAGTCTCGTACTTTCGTTTGCGGCCGAATCGCTGGGCGCCGGTGCGGGCGGATGCGGGTGCGCTCGATCGGGGAGTCGCGGTGCGCATATGCCCGGTCACGGGCGGCGACGCGGAGCAGCGTGCGCGGCAGTTCAACTTGGAGTTTCGGGTGGCCGATGCTGCGGCGAACCCATACCTCGCGCTTGCGCTGCTCATCGAGGCGGGTCTCGATGGGCTCTCGCGCGGGCGCGAGATCGATCCGGCAACCGCGGCGGAGCTCCCGCAGAGCCTCGCCGAGGCCATCGCACTTACGGAGTCTAGCGAGCTTGCTGCGCGCTGCCTCGGAAGTGAGCTGCTCTCGGGCTATGTGGCATTCAAGCGCGCCGAGCTCGCGAGCGTTGCGGGCCTCGATGACGATGAGGTGTGCCGGCGATATGGCGATGTCTACTGAGTGGGCTGGGGCCGAGCGAACGATGCAGGACGCAGGGTTGGCCCCGGCGGTCCCGCCGCTCCTAGGTGCAGGCGAGCCGCCCCCCTTCAGCGAATGGCGCCGCGAGGGGCGCTCATGTTTCGTGATCATCGTCGATCACGCGAGTCGCCGCATCCCGCGGCGCTTGGATGACCTCGGGCTGCCGCCCGAGGAGCTCGCGCGGCACATCGCGTGGGACATCGGTAGCCTCGCGGTCGCGACCCAGGTCGCAGCGTTGCTCGATGCAGTGCTGGTCGCGCAGAACTACTCGCGGCTCGTCATCGACTGCAACCGTGATCCTGGGGTGCCCTCTTCGATTCCGACCGTGTCGGAGTCGACAGCGATTCCGGGCAACACCGGGCTCGGCGCCGAGGAGATCGCGGCGCGGCGTCGCGAGATCTTCGAGCCGTACCACCGGCATCTGCGCGAGCTGCTCGAAGAGCGGCGCGCCGCCGGCCGAGCGACCGTGATCGTCGCGCAGCACAGCATGACGGATGTCTACAAGGGGGTGCGCCGCCCGATGCACGCCGCGGTGCTCTACAACCGCGACCGGCGCTTCGCGGGCCTCGTGCTCGATGAGCTGCGCAGAGAGGGCGAGCTGCTCGTGGGCGACAACGAGCCCTATTTCGTGAGCGACGAGACCGATTACACGATCCCGCGTCACGCCGAGGCGCGTGGGCTGCCGCACGTGGAGATCGAGATCCGCCAGGATCTCATCCGCGATGAGGCAGGGCAGGCTGTGTGGGCGCGCCGTATCGCGCAGGCACTGCGCGCAGCGGAAGGCAGATTCTTCGAGAGGGACGCATGAGCGAGCCCACCAGCCGCGAAGTGGAGATCGAGCCGGCGCGCACGGCGCTGCTGTTCGTGGACGTGCAGAACTACAACTGCACGTGGGAGGGGGGAGAGTACTTGCAACTCGGAGCCGCCGAGCGCGAGCAGAAGTACGGGTATTTCTTCCGCACGCTGCGTGAGAGCGCACTGCCGAACATGGTGCGCCTGCGCGGCGCCTGCCGCCGCGCAGGCATCGAAGTGACCTACACGGTCATCGAAAGCCTCACCGCGGATGGCCGCGACCGCTCGCTCGATTACAAGATCACCGGTTTCAACGTGCCCAAAGGCTCGCACGACTCCAAGGTGGTCGACGAGCTTGCCCCGGGCGCGGACGAGATCGTCTTTCCCAAGACTTCCTCCTCCGTGTTCATCTCCACCAACATCGATTACGTTCTGCGCAACCTCGGCACCCGTTACCTGATCATCGCCGGCTGCCTCACCGACCAGTGCATCGACTCGGCCGTCCGCGACGCCTGCGACCTTGGCTACCTGGTCACAGTGCCGACCGATGCCTGCCTGACTTTGACGCCAGAGCGGCACGAATGGTCGCTGCGCAACAATCGCGGTTACTGTCGCCAGCGCACCACCGAGGAGCTGATCGCCGAGATCGCTCGCATCACAGCGCGCGAGCATACGGGCTAGCGTGAAGCCAGCGACGGCAACGGGGTCGCTGCTCGAGCGCGATGCGCAGGCCATCGCCGACATCGGCCGCCTGCGTTTCTCGCCTTTGAGCCTCGTCGGGGGAGCGGGCAATCGTCTCATCGAGGAAGGCGGGCGCAGCCTCCTCGATCTGTCTGCCTCCTTCAGTGTCGCCATCCTGGGGTACAGTCACCCTGCACTCGCCGAGGCGGTCGCTCGCGCCTGCGCCGGCATGGCCGGTGCGAGCCTGCTCGCCTTTCCCAACGAGAACGCCATCGCCCTTGCCGAGGAGCTGCTGCGACTCACGCCGGGAGGCGGCGAGCGGCGCGTGTGGTTCGGCCACTCCGGCTCGGACGCCAACGATTGCGCGATGCGTGTGCTGCAGGCGGCCACCGGACGTTCACGTTTCATCTCCTTCATCGGCTCTTATCACGGCAATCTCACCGGCTCGATGAGCATCAGCGGGCACACTGCGATGACACACACGCTGCCACGGGCCGGACTGCTGCTGCTGCCGTATCCGGATCCCTACCGCGGTCCTTTCACGGCCGAGCAGGTCCTGGAGCTGCTCGACTACCAGTTCGCGACCACCTGTCCGCCGCATCAGGTCGCGGCGGTGTTCATCGAGCCGGTGATGTCGGACGGCGGGCTGATCGTTCCGCCGCCGGGGTTCCTCGCGGCGCTCGAGGAGCGCTGCCGACGCCACGGCATCCTCACTGTCGTCGATGAGGTGAAAGTCGGGCTTGCAAGGAGCGGCAGGCTGCATTGCTTCGAGCACGAAGGGCTCGCCCCCGACCTCGTCGTTCTGGGCAAGGGTTTGGGGGCAGGCCTGCCCCTCTCAGCCGTGATCGGTCCGCAAAGCGTAATGGACCACGCGCCGGCCTTTGCTCTGCAAACGACCGCAGGCGCGCCGGTCGCTGCGGCGGCGGGTCGTGCGGTGCTCGAGGCGATCGCCCAGGAGAATCTGGTCGAGCGCGCTCGCCGCATCGGCGAACGTCTGGCCACGGGGCTGCGCGCACTCGGCGCGCGTCAGTCGATGATCGGTGAGGTGCGCGGCCGGGGCCTCGCCATCGGTGTGGACTTGGTCGCCGATCGCGCGACGCGCGCACCCGTCCCGCGGACCACGACCGCACGCGTTATCTACCGTGCCTACCAGCTCGGGGCGGTCTTCTTCTACGTGGGCCTCCACGGCAACGTGCTCGAGATCACCCCACCGCTGACCCTCACCGAGGCCGAGGTCGACGAGGGTGTCGCCATCGTGGACCAGGCGTTGACCGATATCGGCAAGGGCATGATCAGCGAGCAGGACGTCGCGCCGTTCATGATGTGGTGAGCCGGCCTCAGAACCGATAGTTGATCTGCGTGCCGATGGTGAGCGGCGGCAGCGTCGAGTAACGTACCAGATCCGGGCTGTTGAACTGGAAGCTCGTGTTGTTTGCCGTCACCTCGGCGATTTTGTTGGTGAGATTGTCGATGAACAGATCCGCGGTCCAGTTGCCACGCATGAGGCTCGCACGCGCGCCGACGATGTTGTATCCCGGCAGGTGGATGCCGAAGTAATAAGACTCGTCGAACTGCGGACCGACGAACGAGTCCATGACCCGCGCGCTGAACGTGAAATTGCTGATATCCCGCGTATAGATGATCGACATCGAGCCGGTCTCCTTCGGGATGTTGAGAATCGGCGCGGTGCAGTTCACTGCAGTGGTGCACCAGGTGACACCGGCCGAGCGGAATGCCGAGGTGGTGAGGAATGCCACGTAATTCGCGTTCGGGTCGGTGATCTTGGAATCCGTGTAAGTGCCGCTCAGCGTCAAGCTCCAATGCTCCGACATCTTCGCGTCCACCTCGAGCTCCGGGCCGAACGACCGGCCGTTGCCGACGTTGGTGTCGTACTCGTAGCCGCAGACGAGGAGCGGAGCCTGCTGGATGTCATTCCATTTGATATAGAACATGTCGCTGTTGATCTGGAGCCAGCCGTCATACATGCGCGCCTTCTCGCCCAGCTCGTAATCCCAGACGGAGTCGGGGCCAAAGCTCAAGGGCGCAGGCGAGCAGAACGGGAACTCGTTCGGAGGCGGAAATACCTGGTTCGCCCCGCCCGGGCGAAATCCCTTGCTCGCGGACAGATACGTCGTGAGGTCGCCCGTGGGGGTGTAGGACAGGTTGAACCGCGGATTGAAGCCGCGGTCAGAGGCCCTTGTGATGGGCCGGTCCGCGACGGGAACCGGCCCGGGCAGCGGCGGATTCGGCGAGTCGAAGCCCCATTCGTCCTCGATCTGCTGGCTCTGGTACTTGTACCAGCGCAGGCCGGTGGAGAATGCCCAATGATTGGTGAACTTGAAGGTCCCATCGCCGAACAGCGCATACTGCTTCATCTGGTAGGGATTGATGGAGTCGTAGTACGCGTGCGTCGGGGCGAGCAAGTTGTCGGGGTTCTCGCTCTCCTCGATCCAGGTCGAGTGCAGGTCACTGAAGAAGGCGCCGGCCACCCACTGCAGCCGATCGCTGCCGCGCGAGCTCAGTCGAAACTCCTGGCTGAACTGGTGCGAGGGGTCGATCTCGTAGTACGGGATCCCGAGATAGGGCAAGGGCGGCGGCGAGCCGTTTGCATTGTAGATCGAAGCCGACGCATCCTGATCCTGAGTCAGGCGCCGATCCCAGAACGCGGTCGCGCTGGTGAAGTCGGCGAAGCCGACATTCGCGTGCACCGTGAGGCTTGCGATCTTCACGTAGTCCGTCACCGGCTCGGTGATCGGAAAGTTCTCGTAATGCGCCTCGACGGAGCTGGGCCCGGGGGGACTGTCGAACAGGTCGTAGCCGCCCATGTCGATGCCCTGATACATGACCATGGTCGTGGCGCTGAAATCATCGCTCGGCTGCCACAAGAGCGTCGCGCGCCCGCCATACAGGTTCTCGGTGTTGACGTCCTTGTCGTCGGACAGAACCGGCTGCGCGGCGAAGTTGCTGGGCGGAACGGCCATCCCGTCCACTTCCGCCGGAGCAACGAGGATGCGGTCGATCCAGCCGCTGCGGTACATGTCCCCGCCCACGAGCCGCAGCGCCAGGGTGTCGCCGATGGGTAGATTCAGCATCAAGTTGGCGCCGCCGTTCACACCCCCGCCCACTGTGCCCGAGACCGTGCTCTGCGCTGAGCCATCGAAAGTCCCAAGCTGCGGCTGATTGCTGATGAGACGGATGGTGCCTCCCATGGAACCCGAGCCGTAGAGCGTGCCCTGCGGACCGCGCAGCACTTCGATGCGGTTCAGGTCGTACAGATCGGGATCGATTACGACCTTGCCTACCTGCGCCAGCGCCGGCGGCGACAGCGGAATCTCATCCAGGTAGAACCCCACGGTGGGCGCGGCCCCGCCTGAGGAGGCAAGCCCGCGCGCCTCGTACTCGGTTTGACCCGGACCGGCAGAGCGCATCGACAGTCCCGGGATGTCGCGCGTCAGGTCCTCGACGCTGGTGATGCCCGCGGCATCAAGCGCCGCCCCGCTCAGGGCGGTGATGCTGATCGGCGTGCTCTGCACGGTGGAGTTGAACTTGGTCGCAGTGATCGTAACTTCCTGCACCTCAGTGTCGCTCGATGCGGCTCCGCTCTGTGCCGCCGGCGGCGCCGCCGTCGTGATCGCAGCGGGGGACGCAGCATCTGCGGCCTCCGGCGGGTCTGCGAGGCAGGGGAGCGAGAGCACCCCGCCAATCAGTGCGGACAGGCAAACGACCATTGCATTGTTCGTTGTTGGCATCGAGCGGACTCCCCCGGGGTCAGCGCTGCTTGGTGCAAAGAGCATACCGGGGGCTTTGTCGCAGCTGGACGAGTGCGACGCTCGTTCTTCTCCCCAAAACGGGGCGTAGCGGCCCGATCTCGAACCAACTCGGTGCGTGGCGCGACCTCGGTAGAGGCAGAGGGCTCGGCGGCGGTCAGATCGGCAGTGCGTCGCGCCGACGGCGGTGCAGCACCGCTCCGTACAGCAGGCCGGCCACCAGCCAGACCGCGCCGAGCGTCATCGCAAGCGAGCTCATGCCGCTCAGCACGGCGAGTACGATGACCGCGCCGACGATTGGCACCGCAACGTGGCTGAACCAGCGCCGCGAGCGATCGCCGATGCCGAATTTCGCCAGTACCGAGACATGCAGCAGCAAGAATCCCGTCAGCGCGCCGAAGTTCACCAGCGAGGCGAGCTCATCGACGTGGTAGCGCATCGCGAGCGCGACGGCGGTGGAGATCGCGCTCGTCACCAGCATGCCGACGTACGGTGTGCCGTACCTCGTGTGCACCTTCGAGATCGCGTGAGGCAGCTGACGGTCGCGGCCCATGGCGAAGAGGATGCGCGCCACTCCGACCTGCATCGGCAGCACGTTGGTGAAGCCGATGATGGTGGCTGTCGCCCACGCGAGGCTGATCGAGGCCCACGGTCCGATCGACCAGCGCGCAAGCTCGTAAGCGGCCGCGGCGGGATCCTTGATGGTAAAGCCGCTCAGGAGATTTCCGAGAACCCAGGTGAGGAGCGTGAACAGCCCTGCAGCGAGGATCAGACAGCCGATGATGGCGCGCCCGACGATGCGCTTGTCGTTGCTCTTGACCTCCTCGGCGAGCGTCGACACCGCATCGAAGCCCAGGAAAGACATCACGCAGATCGAGGTCGCTGCGAACAGGCCGTGAACATCGAACAACTGCGCAGAGAAGATCGGCTTGACGGTGAGCGCCCCGGTGCCCTTGCCGGCGTGCAGCGCGAGCACCGAGAAGACGAGCAGCACCGCAATGAAGACGACCTGGGAGACGACCGCGAATAGATTCACGCGCGAGGTCACCGTGAGGCCGAACCAGTTCACGGCGAGAGTCAATGCAGCGAGCAGCACGATCCACACAGCGCGATCGACCTGCGGCACGAGCGAGCCCAGGGCGACTGCGATCACGTCGTACATGTAGCCGGGGATCATGAGGTAGTCGAGCAAGATCATCCAACCGGCGATGAAGCCCATGAACGGGCCGAGCGCGTGGCGGGCGAAGCCGTACACCGAGCCTGCGGTCGGCACCGCCTCGGTCATCACGGCATAACTCTTGGCCGTGAAGTACATGCATACCCCGCCGAGCATGTAGGCGAGGGCGATGAGGCCGTTCGACCTGAGCCACACGAACCCTAGGATCTGAAACGGTGCGCAGGGCGAGATGTAGGCGAGGCCATAGATGAGCAGATCGCTGAAGCTCAGTGTGCGGCGCAGCCGCGGCGTGGAATCGGCGGTCGCGACGAGAGGCCCTACGGCGTCATTCATGCGCGCGGCTCCAGGGACGCGGGCGGCAGTCTCGGGGGAGCTGACAATCTCACGGGCACCTTCTCAGGGATGGTCTGGAAATCCAGGGCTCGCGCGCCCTGCCGTGCAGGGGATGCAGTAATCGTGCCGGCTCCCTGCGCCATCGTAGCATCGTGGCGGCTTGATCCGCGTGCATTGACCTGGGCGCACCGGCCGATTAGCGTTGCAGCCTTCCCAAGTCGCCCGCGAGGGTCATGCCGATGAGTCGGCGCACGTGAGAGCCCCATTCCCGTCCCTGCGGCCCTCTGTACTGCTCGCTGCGCTGCTGATTGCAGCGCTCACCGACCGGACTTGCGCCGACGATCTCACTCCGGGCTCGAAGCTGCAGCTCGCCGAGCCGCACACCACCCGGAAGCTCTCCCCGACCAATCTGCGGCGGCTATTCGTGCTCGATACGGCGTTTCCGGCAGCCGAGGCGGCCAGAACCTACGTGCTCGACGGCACGACAGGCAAACTCGAGGGGATGTTCAATCAGGCCTACTGGCCGAACTTCGCCGTCTCACCGGACGGTGCTGAGCTCTACGCGGTGGATACCTACTTCGAGAAGCATACGCGCGGCCGGCGCAGCGACTACATCGTCGTGCGCGATGCACGCACCCTCGAGGTGAAGGCAGACATTCCGCTGCCCAATGGGCGGCTGCTTGTCGTCTCGAAGAAGTACAACTTTGACGTGACGCCCGACGGACACTACGGCCTCACCTACAATCTTGCCCCCTCGACCGCCGTCACCGTGACGGATCTCAAGGCGCGAAGGACGGTCGGCGCGATCGACATTCCCGGCTGCGGACTCATCTTCGCCCAGGCGCCCGAGCGCTTCTCCTCGTTGTGCGCCGACGGCGCGATCGCTACAGTGACGTTCGATGCGGCCGGCAGATCCAGTATCGCGCGCACGCAGGGGGTGTTCGATGCGCAGAACGACCCAGCCTTCGAGCATTCGGCTTGGGACAAGCATCACGCGATGCTCTATCTCATCACCTACAGCGGCGGAGTCGTGCCCGTCGACCTCGCAGGCGCCAAAGCGGCCCCGGGTGCGCGCTGGTCTGTGACCACTCCCGCGGAGCGCGCGGCGGGCTGGCGTCCTGGTGGCTGGCAGGTGAGCCACTTCCACTCGTCGCTGCTGCGCTTGTATGTACTCATGCACCGGGGCCCCGCGTGGACGCACAAGAGCTCGGGGGTGGAGGTCTGGGAGTTCGATGCCGTGCGCGGCACGCGTCTGCAGAGAGTCGCCCTGCACGAGCCCGCCCAGTCGATAGCCGTGTCGCAGGACAACGACCCGCTCCTTTACGTCATCACAGACAGCGAACGCATCGAGACGTATCGGCTTGCGACCGGGCGGCTGCTCTACAGCACGGCACCGCTTGGCTTCACCCCCCAGCTGCTCACCGTCTGGGGCGACTGATGGATCCTTTGCTGGCATTGACGCTCGCCCTGGGCCTCGCAGCGCTGCTGGCCGCATCGGCGTGGCACCAGCTCGCACGCCCGCGCGAGTGGCTGTCTGTTGTGCGCAACTACCAGCTCCTCGCCCCAGCGCTCAGTGCGCCGGCCGCGGCCGGCGTCATCGTCGGGGAGCTCATCGTTGCCGCGGGGCTCATGTGGCCGCCCGTGCGTACGCGCGCAGGCGTTGCATGCGCTGCGTTGCTCGGACTGTTCGCGGTGGCCATGTGGATCAACATCCGCCGCGGGCGCACCGAGATCGACTGTGGCTGCTTCGGCTCGCGCTCGACCCAGGGTATCGCGCCGTGGATGGTCTGGCGCAACCTCGTTCTTGGTGCGTGCTCTCTCGCGCTCGCTCTCCCGCGCGGCGCGCGGGAGCTCTCCGCGCTCGATCTGGTTGTGTGCATCGGGTGCGTGGCGACGCTCGGCTTTCTCTATCCGGCCGTTGCCGTGGTGCTGCGGACTGCACCGCCCGCGGACCTTGCGCGCCGCGGCGCTGCTGCGCGGCGGGGAAGCTAGCGTGCAGGCGGCACTCCCCTATGTCGTCCTGCTGCAGCTGCTGGTGACGCTCGCACTGGCCGTGCTGGTGTTCGGCCTCGCGCGCCAGATCGGCGTGCTGCACGAACGCGTTGCCCCGATGGGTGCCATGGTGAGCGACCAGGGGCCGCAGATCGGCGAGCCGGCGCCCGTACTCAATGTGACGAGCCTCGCTGGCGAGGCCCTGCAGCTCGGGGGGGCGAGCACGCGCTCGCGGTTGCTGCTGTTCGTCGCGGGGAACTGTCCGGTGTGCAAGAAGCTGCTGCCGATCGCCCGCTCATTCGCAAGCGCCGAGCGCATCGAGCTGGTACTCGTCGGCGACGGCCAGGAGAGCGAGCAGCGGGCCATGGTGGAGCGGTACGGGCTGCAACATCTCGCCTGCGTCAACTCGCCGCTCGTCGGGATCACCTACAGCGTTGGCAAGCTCCCTTATGCCGTGCTGATCGATGCTGCAGGCGTGATCCGCGCCAAGGGGCTCGTCAACAGCCGCGAGCATCTCGAGAGCCTCATCGTCGCGGCGGAGACCGGTTTCGGCACGATGCAGGGGTACCTCGCGGCTCGGCAACGCGAAGGCCACGCCGAGCCATCCGCGGACGGGCAGCCGCGACGGCCGAGCGGCCGGCGCGAGGCGAGCTATCTTTGAGAACGGCCAGGAGCTGACCATGAGAGCCGTTTCGCGCCATCGATTTGATCGACTGATCGAGCGCCTGAGCCGCCGCACCGCGCAGCGCACTTCCCGGCGAGGCTTTCTCACTCAGTGCAGCGCGTGGATGATCGCGACCTCCGTACTGCCTTTGCTGCCGGTGGCACGGCGCGCGCAGGCTGCGGATCCCGCGGGCGGGACGAAGAAGACCGGTAAGTACGCTTCGGCATTCGCCAACAGCGCGCAGACCACTGACCCTACGCAGTGCAACTACTGGCGCTACTGCTCGAGTGACGGTTATCTGTGCGCCTGCTGCGGCGGCGGACCGAACACTTGCCCTCCAGGCACCACCCCGTCGCCGACCTCTTGGGTGGGCTCCTGCATCAATCCCCAGGACGGCAAGACCTATCTCATTGCCTATCGCGACTGCTGCGGTCAGGATTCGTGCGGCCGCTGCGCATGCCTTGGCCAGGAGGGCGACATGCCCGAGTACCGCCCGCAGGTCAACAACGACATCGTCTGGTGCTTCGGGTCGAGCAGCATGGTGTATCACTGCTCCAGCGCGGGCCTCGTCGGTCTTGCCGAGTGAGCCCGTGCGCGCGCACGGCACCAGCATTGCTCGCGGGTTCCTGGCGGGCCTGTGTTCCCTGGCTGCGGTGGCCGTGGCTGCTGCCGCCGGCCCGGGCGCGCCTCCAATTGAAGCGAGTAACGTTCCGGATGTCATCGCACAGGCCTCGGGCCTGCGCGTGGTGCCGATGCCGCGCATCGCCCAGATCTACGCTCGCAACTGTCAGGGATGCCACGGGCACCTCGGCGTCTCGGTCGCGCAGATCCCGCGTCTTGCCGAGCGCGTCGGGTATTTCACGCGCATTCCGGAGGGACGACGCTACCTGGTGCAGGTGCCGAACGTCGCCATGAACCCGAGCTCCGACGAGGATATCGCGGCGCTTCTCAACTGGGTCCTCGAAACGTACAGCCGCGCGCAATTGCCGGTACACTTCCGGCCCTACACCGCACAGGAGGTCGGGAAGCTTCGCAAGGCGCGGATCGACCCTGAGCCGACTCGTCAGCGCATCATCGCGCGGCTGGTCGCTCTCAAGCTGATTCCCACCGCCGATGTGCTCGCCTGGTCGCCGTCCGCCTATTGAGACGGCATCGTCCCGGTTCTGCGCAAGGAGCGGCGTCGCATGCGCAGCGGGCGCCGCGGCCGTGTTCGCGCTCGTATGCACCCTGAGCGCAAGCGATGTCGGCGCGCAGAACGAAGCCGCCGCGCTCGCTGCGGGTCGCAAAGATTTCGTGCAGTGCGCGACGTGTCACGGGGCCGACGGGCGCTCGACCGTGGTGCCACAATATCCGAAGATCGGCGGCCAGAGCGCGGCTTATCTCGTCAATGCGCTCAAGGCTTATCGCGACGGGCGCCGGCAGGGCACCTATGCCTCGCTCATGGCGGCCGTTGCCAAGCCGCTGAGCGATGAGCAGATCGCAGATCTCGCGCTCTACATACAGTCGCTGGCGCGCTGAACGACGCACGCCAGCCGGAGGTGCAGGCCGTGGCTAAGCTCATCCACTTCTTGATGACCGATCCCGACGGCTACAAGGTCGAGGTTCTGCAGCGCGCTGGACACTACGAGTGAGCGACGTGCGCCACCGGAGCTGGAAGAGCGCCTACCGCTCGTTCTACTACCGCGATGCACCGGCGCCGCAGGATCCGCGGCTCGACCGCGGCGGGCTCGCGCTGCTGGTGATCGACGTGCAGAACGTCTATCTGGCGCGTCCGGATCGCGCCTCCCTCGATGAGCAAGGACACAGAGCGTACGAGGCCTGGACCGGGTTCCACGAGCGCATGCACTCGACCGTTCTGCCGACCATCGGAGCGCTGCTCGAGCGATTTCGGCGGGGTGGTCACGAGGTGCTGTTCGCGCGCATCGCCTGCCTGACGCGCGATGGACGCGACCGCTCGCTCAGCCAGCGGCTTCCGGGATGGAACAACTTGCTCTTGCCCAAGGATGAATGGGAATCGCAAATCCCCCCCGAAATTGCACCGCAGGGGGATGAGATCGTGGTGACGAAGACCACCGACAGCGCGCTGACCGGCACGAACCTGCGGCTGATCCTCACCAATCTCGGTGTCAGGCAGGTGGTCTGCTGCGGCATCTTTACCGATCAGTGCGTCTCCTCCACTGTGCGCAGTCTAGCGGATGAGAGCTTCGAGGTGATCGTCGTCGAGGACGGTTGCGCGGCCGGCACCCAGGAGCTGCACCACCACGAGCTCGAGGTGCTCAACATGATCTACTGTCACGTGATGAGCTGCGAGGAACTGCTCGGCTATCTACCGCCGCAGGAAAAGATCTGAGACTGACTGCTCATTGGAACGCTGCAGCGGCGGCAACCCCGGTCAGAAGCGGTCCCCCGCTGGCGGACCTCGGGCCTTATCTGCCATACCACGTTGCCTCAAGCGGCCAATCCATGCGCCGCCGCCGGCGCCCACGTCTCGGCCGTCGTGGCGATCAGACTCACATGCGGCGCCCAGCGGCTCGCTGACGGAGCGGCTGAGACCCCAAAGACAGGCAGTCGTCCGCACCGATACAGCCGTCCCTCTGGGCCTGCAAGACCGTACGGCCAGCCGCGCAATGCTGCCGGATCCCGCAGATCATAGATGTGCACATCGAACGGCAACGCGGCCAGCCAGTCGCGCAACCCCCGATCCTCGCGACAGACTTCGGATGACACTCGAGCGAGCGTCCGACGCTGCGCCCAGACCGAACGCGCGTCGCGCTGCACACCCTGAAGCCACCTGTGCAACTGTCCGTGCTTGGCCGCCTCATTCAGCAAGCTCAAGAAACCATTCAGATCATCGCTCACGTAAAGGCTAACGGCAGGATCGGCCAGCACACACCAAACGGGCCCAGGTAGTCCCCGATCGCGCGATGTTTCGGCGACCCAACGACGACCTTCATCGTCAATCGCCAACGTAAGACAGGGGCGAAACACGCTGATCGGCTCCTCTGGGTGCCAGCGACTGGTGAAGTCAATCGTTCCGAACTCCGGGGCCGTAAGGCCGCAGGTTGTACTCAGCAAAGAGCGCATGTCAGCAGTGAGTGTCCCGGGATACGTTGCTTCGAGCCCTTGTATGGCTTGCGTACTTAAGCCCGGAACCGAGATGAGTTTAAACAGGCCGCCGCGGAGCGGCTTGACGGGTGCCGGCGAGAAGGGCACCACTTTGTCTGGGATCGACATCATGGGTACCTCCAGTTGATCTCAAGGTATCTGGATCAGTGCATCTCCTGCATTGGCATGGCTCAGTGCCGCAGACGCAATGCGCGTCGTATCGGACGATCTCACCAGAGGCTCAGTATTGACGGCCCCGCGGGCCGTCTGCACGACTGCGAACATCGCCAGCAATGCCCAGCCCCACCAGCGAAACTCAGCGAGCCGTTGAGTGGAATCATTTCGAGATCGACGTAGGTTCATCGTACTGTCCTCCACAATTCGATGAATGAGCGACACGATTACGGTTGAGATAGGTGGCGGGCGTGGCTCACGACGCCTCCTAGGTGACTGATTTGCAATACCTTTATACCCTAATTGGCACTCTGACAAAGACAGTGCCAAATGATATTCACTGCTCGCCAAAGGTCAAGAGGGCGACTATCCGGACCATCTCCGTAAGCACATCTTCACGCCGGCCGGAATGATAGACAGCGGCCGGGTGGCCTTCGATACGGCTACGGAATCGGCATCGAGGACATCTACAGGGGGGGACATCGAACGCAGTCAGATGAGTGCTCACGGGCATGCATCCTGCTCGTCGCAAATCCCGGAGGCTCGCTTTGCCCACAGCTTCAGGTCAGGCCGGCGAGCGGCGGCTCAATGAAGAGGAGATGGAAGATGCGCGGCACCCTTGGACGCCTTACCGCCACGAGCACAGGGTGTGACGCTCCCCGACGGAGCGGATGCGGTACAGGAGCGTGGCGCGAGATGCCGCGCGTCCTTTGGGTACCGCTTGCGAGTGGCATCGCGCTGGGCGTTGCAGGCCTCATCGCTTTGCTGACACGCCACCTCGTGCTCTTTGCGAGCCTGGGACCGACGAGCATCATGATCGCCCAGCAACCGCTCCTCGCCTCCACCAAGCCCTACAATGCCGTGGGGGGCCACATGATCGGGCTGGGCGCAGGCTTTTTCGCGGTGTGGGTGCTCGGCATCGCATCGCAGCCTTCGGTGTTCACGGCACAGGCGGTGAGCGGCGCGCGAGTGGCAGCGGCACTGCTCGCGATCGTTCTGGCAGCGGCCTTGGAGATCCTCCTCAAAGCGCAGCACCCACCCGCCGCCTCGACCACGCTTCTCGCGGCGCTCGGCTCGCTCCGGCTGGATTGGACCTACACCTGGGAGGTGCTCGTCGGGGTGGTGGCGGTGACTGCCACGGCGGAGCTTCTGCGCATGGTTAACCCTGCGCCGCAGGCACCCGAGCTGCGCTGCGCGGCGGCCGTCATTTCAACGAGTCGAGGTACGCGATCAGCGCTCTGAGGTCCGTACCGTCGGGAGTGGCAAGGTTGGGCATCAGCGCACCGGCTGCACCCAGGACGCGCCAGTCACTCAGAACTGCGTCTTCAGACCCACTTGAATCCCATGCGGCATGATGCTGAGAATGAGCGGTGACTTGCGGCGGTGCATGAAGTAACCGCTTGCGAAACCCAGGCCGAATCCGGCAATCACATCGCTCTGCCAGTGGCCCCAGACCTTGACGCGCCCGATGGCATCGTAGACCGGGAGCAGCTCGAGCGCGTACACCTCGGGGTACTCCTTGCCGTACTCGAGCACGAACGGAGTGACGATCGAGCTGATCTCCGTCACCTCGCCGCTCGGAAAGCTCTGGCCGTGACCCGTGAACCACTCGTTCGGATTGTCAACCTGCTCGGGGCGCTCCCGGGAGAATGCGTATTTCAAGCCCTGTGCCGCGAGCCCGGCGGCGACCGTCGAGTCGATCGCCTGCCAAAATGTCTTGCCGAGCCGATCGTCGCCACCCTCCCAAAGGGCGCCCAGTGCCAGGACAACCGGCGCCCCGAACTCCAGCATTTCCTGATAATTGCGCTTCCAGATTCCGGCATTATCGTAGGCGGGGCGATCATCGATCCCGAACGGCCCACCGTCCGCCTGGGCAGCGGTGCTACAAAAGAGGAGTGCAATCATCGAGCACGCGAGCCAACGAGGACGCGGCGCCGCCGCGCCTGGGCGCAGGAAGTGCTTGCTGTGGCCGGGGGTATCATCACAGGGTGTCATCTGAGGGCTCTCACTGCGGTTCGAGTTCCGCGCGCCAGGTGGCGCGCGGGGCGACGCCATTGTTGCTGCCGACTTTGTAACGTAAAGTACGATGCCAGTTTGCAGGGTGAAGTGCAACGGTGGGGTCGTCGAGACGCGAGCGCTGTGAAGTAATGGATCGACGATTTCTGGCACTTGCCATTGCGCTCCTGGCGATGACGGCTGGGCGGGTCGGCACCTGTGCGTACGCTCAAGAGGCGGATGAGCCGACGCCGCACGAGCAGCAGGAGGCGGCCACGGAGCGTCGCTTGCTCTCGGACATCGAGGCCTATTTCACGGCGCCCGTGCATTGGGACGCGAGGAACTGGGAGTACTTCGGAGGGACGCTCGCCGCGATCGCCGTTGCTCACGAGTTCGACGGCCGCGTTCGCACCGCCTTCACGCATGACTCGGGCAATGCGCTTGACAGCTCCAATACCTACGACCTCCAGGACGCCCTGCCTGCTGCGGCGCTGTTCGCCGGCACGTGGCTCTACTCAAGCATCTTCAACGACGCGGACGGACGTACCGCGACCGGAGCGATGGCCGAGGCCGCAGGGCTCAGCGTCGTCACGGCGTACGCGCTGCAGTACGCGGCTGGACGGGAGCGGCCGGACCAGACGGCCGACCCGAACCACTGGCGCGCCGGAGGCTCGTCGTTCCCTTCACTGCACGTGACAGCGGCTTTCGCGGTCGGGACGGTGTTCGCCGAGTCGGGCGTTGAGGACGATCGCTGGCTCACGCGCCTCATCGGCTACGGCGTTGCGCTCGCCACGAGCTACGAGCGGCTCGATCACAACGCACACTGGCTGTCGGACGTGGTGGCGGGTGCGGGTCTTGGAGCCTCGAGCGCCGTCTTCGTGCTCAACCGGACCTATGGGCGGGACAATGGCCCGCACATCGGGCTCGCCCCGCTCGAGGGCGGAGGTTTCCTGCTCTCATACGGCACGACGCTCGAGTGAGGATCCCGATGCGCCGTCGGCCACGCCGGGCGGGCTGGCTCCGCGGAACGTCAGGCACCGCCCCGGGATGTGGGTGTCGCCCGCGGCATTTGACATTGTCCGAGCGGGCCGTGTGTTCGTGACACGGCTCACAAACTATCAGCGTCGGTGCAACGGACACGGTTGTACCCTCTCGGCTCAGTGCTACGCGGCGAGTCCGCCATCTCGGGGCCTGCGAAGATGCAAGCATACAAAGCACTTCCGGTCGGTCTTCTGTTGCTCGCGCTACTCAGCGCGTGCGGATTCTCCGGCAGCAGCAGCACGGGGACGGACGCTCCCGCGAGCGTATCCTCGACACCGAGCAGCACGGGCAGTGGCGGCGGCGGTAACGACCCGCCTGCGCCGACCACGGATTCCACGCCCGGTCCCACCGGCAGCCAGGACGCAATCATCGCCACGCCCTCGGTGCCGGGTACCTTCTCCGTAACAGCCGGCGCCAATCAGACGCTCACGATCACTTTTACATCGAGCGACGGACAGCCGATCCAGGGCTTGGCGATCTCGGGCACGACGCTGCCGCAGGGCTGGACCGAGCTGGATGACAACGATTGCAGGCTCGTGGGAGCCGGCAGCAGCTGCGTCGCAACGCTGAGCTACGCACCCACGGGTGTGGGTAGCGGTTCTTTGACGCTCAATTACATCTTCATCAACAACGCCGGGCAGCCGCAGGCTCCGGGCGGCTCGATCACGATTCCTTATGCGGCGACAGCCGCCAACAACGTGGTTGCGGTGGCATCGCCGGCTGGCCAGGTCGATGCAGCTGTCGGCGGTGGCAAGCAAACGGTCGTGGTCAACTTCACGACCGACGACGGCAACGCTGCCACTCAGCTCGCGGTCACGAGCGACCTCGGAGGTCTGCCGGCGGGGTGGAGCAGCAGCGCCTCCAGTTTCTCGTGTGCAATCGTCAGTAGCGGAAATGGATGCCAGTTGCAGCTCAGTTTCGGGCCTGCATCCGCGGCGTCGGGCGTGCTCGCGTTGAGCTACAGCTACGTGGACGACTCAGGCGCTTCGCGCACCGGCACGCTCAACATTCCCTATGCGGCGACCAGCAACGGAAACGTGGTGGCGACCGTCTCCCCGAGCGGACAGGTCACCGCCGTACAGGCCGGTGGCCTGCAACCCGTCAACGTCACGTTCACGACGGCGGATGGCCGGTCAGCCAGTGGCCTGCAAGTGCTCTTCAATCTCGCAGCCCTCCCCGCCGGATGGACCAGCAAGCAGTCGAGCTTCGCCTGTGCGAGCGTGAGCACGGGGAACGGCTGTCAGCTCGCACTGGCTTACGCGCCTGCGGCAATTGCGCGCGGTACGTTGAGTCTGGATTACTATTACCTCAACGCCGCCGGCAGCGTCAGCATCGGCACGGTGAACATTCCGTATGCCGCGACGACCAACGACAACATCGTCGGCACTGCGGCGCCGTCCGGTCAGATCAGCGCCATCGTCGGTCAGGCCTCGCCTTCCGTGGTGGTCGCCTTCACGACCGACGATGGCCGGCCAGCCACGGCGCTCCAGGTGACGGGCGGACTGTCCACGCTACCCGCAGGCTGGAGCAGCGCGCAGGGCGCCGCTTTCGCCTGTCCCGGGGTGAACAGCGGAAACGGATGCCAGCTCACACTGAGCTACACGCCCGCGGGCGCCGATTCGGGTACGGTCGCTCTGAGCTACTCTTATCTGAACGATGCGGGAGAGGCCAAGACCGGTACGGTCGACATCCCCTTCCGGGCGACGACCGACAACACGGTCAACGCCACTCCGACTCCGAGCTCGTTATCGGTCGCGAGCGGGAGCAGCACGCCCGTGACGATCCTGTTCACGACCAGCGATGGCAATCCGGCAACCGCGCTCGCGATCACCTCCGGGCTGAGCACACTGCCGCCTGGCTGGAGCAGCAGCTCGGGCACCTTCACCTGTGCGAACGTGGACGGCTCGGGTGGGTGTGAGTTGAGCCTGACTTATGCGCCGACCGCTGCGGCGAGCGGCATTCTCACGCTGGGCTTTTCCTACGCCAACGACTCCGGCATAGCGAAAAGCGGAAGCGTTTCGATCGGCTATACCGCGACCCCCTAAGCAATCAGCGGTAGCTTGCGAGATTTGCGGGACTGCCATTGATCTCGAGTAGGGTCGCGAGCTGCCCCCCGTGCGAGCCGTCGCGCAGCGGATACAACCGCAGCTTCACCCGATCCCCGCGATTGAGCGTGCCGTGATGCCAGCCCTGGCGCTTCAACATGTTGACGCTGGTACACTCCACGCCCCACTCGGCGTTCTTGCCATGCGCGTCAGGGATCGCCACCTGAATCCAGACGTGCGGATTCGTCCACTGAAACTGCAGGACGGTCCCTTCCAGCACGAGCGGCTTCTGCCGGTCGAACATCGCGAACGAGTGGTGCGCGCCGGCCGGCGTGGCCAGGATGGCCAGTGCCACCACGGCGGCCAGGCGTAGCACGTGCGGTTTTCTGCAGCGAGACATCGCGAGCCCTGCCAAACTCACCGGTCGCGCGCAGGCGGTACGCCAAAGCCTGTCACGCCATTGGCCCCTGGTGCGTTCCGGTTGTTCTCCTCGCAGACGTATTCGCCGATCGTCCACGTCGGATGCAGCTTGTAGCGCCTGACGGCCGTGAATGGCCGCGCGTAGGCCTTCGGATCGGTCAGCGTCAGCTGGTCTTCGAGCGTGTCGTGGTCGATTCGCCGGATTCGCTCCGTGATGACGAGCGCATCGCTGTGCGGAAGGCCGCTGAAATCATCCTGCGTCTCGGCGCGGATCCGACTGGTCTGGACGACGAGCGTGGACCCATCCCAGTGGCCGCTCGAGAAGCCGTAATAGGTCGGATCGTCATCATCCGATGGTGTTCGACCGTCGAGATAGATACGTCTGACCTGGCTCGCATACTCGAACAGAAACAGTACCCGGCCGGGTGTCTGCACGATCTCGAAGGGGTAGGGCACGACCATGATGTGGGGCATGCCGGGTGGCAAACAGCGGGCGGTCACGTCATCGATCGGTTGGCCCGCGTCGAGAGCCTTCAGACGCTTGGCGTACAGGGCATCGAAAGGTGGCTTGAGCAAGGGCACCGCGCGGTCGGGCGAAAGTGTGAAATAGCCGGTCTCGAGCCACACGCCCGATACATCCGGCTGATTCGGATCGGCATGGAGCTCGTTGATGGGCGGAGCGTCGGCAGCGGCAACCGCTCCCATCTGAGTACCGAGGAAGAGGAGCGCAATGATCGCGATGCGGGAGCCGCGCAGAGGAGCCGTGCGGGGTCCAAAGGTGTGGGACATAGGAACGTTCGGCCTCATTCGTGTGGCCCGCAATGCAAACATAATACTCGAATTGAGTCAGGCGGGCTTACGCCTGGGTGGCACCTGTCTCCGAAGGGCGAAAAAGCTCACGGCGGTGATCAGGATGACTGCGGCAAGTATGTAGAAGAAGGAGCCTACCGAAAGTCCGGCCGCGAAGAACGCACTCCCCACCACCGAGCTCAGCACTCCCCCGATTCGAGAGACCGCGGCGGCGGCGCCCATGCCCGTTCCACGAATGTATGTCGGGTAGGAGTGCGCGGAGACCGTGTACAGGAATGCCTGCATGCCGTTGAGGCTGGCTCCCGCGAGCACGACGAGCGAGAACATCATGGCTGTCGTTGTGTGGTCCGCCGAGGAGGTGATCACACCGAGCGCCGTGGCGGCGATGCAACCCGCCAGCGCGGCGCTCGTACCCACGTTGCGCGATCCGTAGGTGCCGATCAGAAGCGACCCGGCGACCGACCCGATGATGCCTCCCGAGTTGAACCAAACCGAACCGCGCAGTGCGGTCCCGAGAGAGATGCCGGAGGCGGAAAGCACCGTGGGTAGCCAGTTCACGAATCCGTAAAGGGCCAGAGTGTTGCAGGAGAACGCGGTCCAAAGCAGCAGGCTCGTCGCGAGAAAGGGAGCGCGTACGAGGGTGACGAGCGCGATGCGACCCGCCGGCTCGGGCTCGGCGATCGAGAAGCTCTCGGATCCGGTGAAGAGCGTGCCGCGTTGCAGGCGGTTGAGCGCACGTGCAAGGCGCTGGCGCTCCATGGGGCGCCCCACCAGGTACTTGGGCGACTCGGGCAGCTTGGGCAGCGAGAGCACGAGCAGCAGGACCGGCGAGATGGCGCCGACCAGAAACACGGATCGCCAACCGTGAGAGGGGATGATTTGCTCGGCGACCACGGCGCCGAGCATTCCCCCCAGAGGCACACCGACGATGACGATCGCGACTGCGAGGCTGCGCCAGCGAGCAGGAGTCCATTCAGCGCTGAGCGAGGCGGCGAGCGGCGCCGCGCCTCCGAGCCCGAGTCCCGTGAGGAATCGAAACAGAACGAGCTGATCAAGGTTGCTCGACGCCGCGCTGAGCAGAGAGCCCGCCGAGAGAGCGCCGATGCAGATGCAGAAAGCCAGTTTGCGGCCGATGCGATCGGCGAGGCGCCCCATGAGGACCGAACCGATACCCATGCCGACGATTCCGGATGCGAGCACCGGACCCAGGAGCTGGCGCTTCACGCCCCAGCTCACCGCGAGTGCGGGCGCCGCGAACGCGATGGACTGGATGTCATACCCATCGGCGATGAGGATGAGGAATGTCAGTGAGATGATCCAGGAGGGTGGCCCGATGAGCGGCGCAGCGTCGATGAGCTCGGTGACATTGATCGTGTGGGGCGGCTCATCCGCACGGAAACGGTCGACAGAATGGCTCATGCGCGCGGGGACCTGGCCTTCGAGAGTCTCACGGCGCCAATGTACAACGTCCGGCTGCTGCCGCGCCAAGACCACGCGGCCGGCGACCCTCACTCGCCTGTTTCTTGATCGCGAAAGCTGATCGCGTCTTTCCTGCAGTTCCCGTCCGACATCTGCGCTGCGACATTAGGAGCGAGCGGCGATGGGTCAATCGAGATGGGGGGGATCATGAGCGAGAAGAATGCAAGAACGCTGCAGGACGTGGTCGAGGCGGGCAACATCGTCGAAACGCTCCGCAACCGCCAGAACCCGGCCTATGTCGTCCCGGTCGTGCCAGCGGAGTATTCGAGCTGGCGCCTGGAGCAGCGTGCCTGGCGCGAGACGGCGGTACTCTTCGACCAGTCGCATCACATGGACAACGTGGTCCTGCGCGGGCCGGACGCGCTGAGACTGATCAGCGATACGGCGATCAACAGCGTCGCAAACTTCCACGTCAACGTCGCCAAGCAATACGTGCCCACGAGTGAGGACGGTTACGTCATCGGCGATGGCATCCTGTTTCGTGAGGCAAAGGAGGAATTCCTGTTCGTCGGGCGTCCTCCCGCCGGCAACTGGCTGCGATATCACGGCGCGACTGGGGGCTATTCGGATCTGGAGATCGAGACCGACCGGCGCTCTACCATGAACCCGATGGGACAGCCCGTGAAGCGGAAATACTGGCGCTTTCAGATCCAGGGCCCCCATGCGTGGCCGATCATCGAAAAGCTCAACGGCGGCACCATGGAGGAGCTGAAGTTCTTCCGCATGAGCCACATGAGAATCGCCGGCGAGCGCGTCCGCACCTTGCGGCACGGCATGTCCGGAGTGCCGGGGCTCGAGCTGTGGGGCGATTACGCCTCGTACGTCAAAGTTCGTGAGGCGATCGTGGCTGCGGGCGAGGAATTCGGCCTGCGCCCCTGCGGTGGTCGGGCCTATCCCACCAACACGCTCGAATCGGGCTGGATTCCCGACCCCTTGCCGGCGATCTACACCGGAGAGGGGCTGCGCCGGTACCGTGAGTGGCTGCCGGCCGACAGCGTCGAGGCCATTGCCGCCATCGCGGGCAGCTTCGTGTCGCCGAACATCGGTGATTACTATCTCACGCCCTGGGCCCTCGGATACGGGGGCTTCGTCAACTACGACCACGACTTCATCGGCCGCTCCGCGCTGCAAAGGATGGACGTGAAGACGCAGCGCAGGAAGGTCACCTTTGCCTGGAACACCGAAGACCTGACCAAGATCTTTTCCTCGATGCTCATGAAGGACGGCGTGAGCTACAAGTATTTCGATCTGCCGCTTGCCAATTACGGCTACTTCAATTTCGACACCGTGCTCGATGCGAAGGGTTCGCACATCGGACTGTCCATGTGGACCGGCTACAGCGAGAACGAGCGCAGCGCACTGTCGCTGGGTGTCGTGAATTCGGACGTGGAGGTCGGAGCTGAGGTGCGGATCATCTGGGGCGAGCCCGATGGCGGCAGCCGGAAGGCGACCGTCGAGCGCCACGAGCAACTCGCGGTGAGGGCGATCGTAAGTCCTGCACCGTATTCGGCGCCTGCGCGGCGCAATTACCAGCCGGGCTGGCGCACAGCAAGCTCCTGAGTTGATGCGGTGCGCGGGATAGCCAGCCGCGCGCGACGACCCGAATCAAACGGCCAGCGCAGCCGGCACGAAGCCCGTTCCAAACATCCGGAACAATCAGTCGGATCCGCGATTTCCAGAATGAGAAAGCTGATCACTCAGTCCAGGGAGTTCAATTGAGCGCGCACGAGCGGTATGGTCGATTCGGGTAGCGTGGAGGTGCGCCGAGACGCATGCAACACGTGACCGCGATTTCGCTTCTGCGCGGAGCATTCGTTCGGCGGGAAGCTTGGAGGGGGGAACATGACTGGTAGTCGTGCATCGCGGGCATCGCGCCCGTGCGGTTTGCTTCCATCGGCTTGTGCAGCAGTCCTTGCGCTCGTTCTGGGCGGCTGGGGTGCCTCGGTTGCAGTGGCGCAGTCCGCGGGTGCCGCAAGTGGCACCGGCGCCGCATCGGGCCCACAGCCTCCAGCCGCGGCGTCGGATCAGAATCAAGCGGGAGAGCTGCAGAACGTCGAGGTGACGGCGCGCTACGTGCGTGAGAATCTGCAAACGACACCCCTTGCCATAACCGCTCTGAGCGGGGTGCAGCTGGAGGACCGCGCGGTCGTCAACACCTCGGACCTGGGGGCGGTGGTCCCGAATCTCTATACCCACCCCGGTGATTCGGAGGAGGGCCCGACTCCGACCATCTCCATGCGTGGTGTCACCGCAGGAGACTACGGCTTTGAGGGATTCCCCGCGGTAGGCATATACATCGATGATATCTATCACAGCACCATGGTGGGGTCGGCGGTCGATCTCACCGACATCGACCGAATCGAGGTGAATCGCGGGCCGCAGGGAACATTGGCGGGCAACTCGAGCATTGCCGGATCCATCTCGATCTACTCGAAGGAGCCGCAGGGGGACGATTCCGGGCATGTTTCGGCAGCGTATGGAAGCTTCAACGAGGTGGAGCTCGCGGGCGCATACGATGCGACCCTGATCCCGGACACGCTCTTCATGCGGGTCTCGGGGATCTCCCGCAAGCAGGATGGCTACGTGGACCAGCTCGATTTCACCTGCGAGATGCAACAGCTAGGCACCCCGGAGCTTGCCGGGAATTTCCCCACATCGGACAACAGTGCCTTTCAGCGACACTGCGTCACCGGCGCATTCGGCGGGACGGATCTCGGTGCGGCGAAGGCGCGCTTTCGCTACATCGCGTCGGACAAGCTGGTGCTCGACTGGTCGATCTCGCGTGACGTGGAGGATGACGAGGTACCGGCGGAGGTCCTGATTCATACCAATCCATCTCCCAATGACGGATTCGACTCCGTTTACAGCGCGGCGCTGCTTTCCATGTACAACGTCACTTACGGGAGCCAGTTCTTGCCGCCCCCGGGCCGGCCATACTCGAGCTATGCGACGACCTGCCGCCCGCTCCTGGAGACAATATCGCCATCGGGGTTTTGCTTCAGCAACTCCGAGGGGCAGGATTCGACCGACGGATCTTTCCGTGCCGACTACCATCCGACTGACGACATCGACATCAAAGCGATCTATGGTTACAGCGACTACGGCGGCTACCTCCACCAGCCGGGCGATGTCTCGCCCCTCGGGTACGTGGAAGGGCAGGTGTACTTCAGGATCGTTCAGCAGACCTACGAGCTGCGTGCCACCGGAAGCGCCTTCGATCACAAGCTCGACTGGGTCCTGGGCGCTTTCGACCTGCAGTCAACCGACCATCTCAGCGGCGCAATCGATTTTGTAGTGGAGAACTTCGAGGAGAATGACCACTACCACAACGATGCCCACTCGGGCTTCTTCCACACCGACTATCACCTCACCAGTCGCCTGGATATCGCGGCGGGGCTCAGATATTCGTCGAATTCAAGCGAGGCCGAGCTGGATCATCAGGGCCTGCTGACGGGAGTCATTCCCTTCAGCGTGCAGGCGTCGCGGTTCGATTGGCTCGGGTCGTTGAGCTACAAGCTCACCGACGATTTGATGCTCTATACCACGGAGGCGAGTGGCTACCGCCCTCCCGGCATCACCACGATCGTCAACTCGATCTATCAGCTACAGGCGGTTCCGGAGGAGGAGCTGGTCTCCTACGAGGCAGGAATCAAGAGTGAGTTCCTGGATCACCGGCTGCGTCTGAATCTCGATGGGTTCTACAGTGACTACTCGAAGAGGAATGTCACCCAGATCGAATACCAGTGCCTTGCGCAGAAGCCCCCGCCCAGCCCCGTACCACTTCCCTCGGACTGTCCGGTGGGGGGCGATCTGGAGTGGTACATCACGGTTTCGAAGCCCGCCACCATTCGCGGGGCCGAATTCGAGCTCACTGCGAAACCGACCGATGACCTGCTCGTCAATTGGTCCGGTGGCTACAACCACTTTGTCGACGGCGTCACTACGCGCGGCCAGCCGGGGTACCTCGCACCGGGCAACCTGCCCATGCCCGAGATCAACTCGGACGCCGGCGTGCAGTACACGTTGCACGTGCCCGGAGGCGAGGCGATCCCGCGGCTCGATTGGGTCTACCAAAGCAAGTCGACCTTCGACCCGGAGTCCTCCTTGAGGTCCCCCTTGCCGCTGTACACGCTTGGTGGCTATGGCATCTTGAACACCGAGATAACGTTCCAGCCGGAAAACAGCAAGTGGTCGGCGCAGTTGGCATGCCGAAATTGCACCAACAAGTACTACTTCTATGAGCTGTTCACGGGCTCGACGGTGGCCCTCTCGGGTGTGGTCGGGCCGCCGCGCGAGTTTCTCTTCACACTCAAGCGTGAGTTCTAGCAGCACAGCTATCCACGGCTCGGAGGAAGTCAAGATGATGCGCAATCTGGTATTTCTGGCGGCCGCCTTCGGCGTAATGCTTCCGCAACTGGGCTATGTCCACGAGACGGGGCATCTTTCGGTCGAGGATTACATTGCCATCGAGCAGCTCACGGCGGGCTATCCCTACAAGATCGATCACTGCACGAACAGCGGCTACGACTACGCCGATCAATACACGCCCGATGGAATCTTCGGAGTGTCCTCCGCCTGGGGCAGTGCGGGGAAGATCTGGTATCGCGGTCGCGAGGAGTTGGCGCAAGCGGGCGGTGGAGGCAAGGGCGGTTGCCGGATGCGCAAGCCCGTGCCCGGGCGGCCCGGTGTACATCACATCGTGACGAGCCAGATGATTACACCCACCGCGGAGGGGGCAGTGGGACGTTCGACGCTGCTTGCGGTCACGGACCCGATGGGCGATGCCGCAGGCAGCATTGAATGGCAGGGCGGCTACGAGGATGTGTACGTCAAGACGGACCAAGGCTGGAAATTCAAGTCACGATTTCATGTTTGGCCGGGCCACCCTTGGCCGGACACAGCCGCCGAGCAGGCCAGGCTCATGGCAATGCCCAAGCCGGCCCGCAAGTAGTCTGCGCGCGTCGAACGGCCAAGCGGAGGAAGCATCGTGAGATACACCTTGCCGGTCCTGATCTCGGGGAGTCTGTTCCTATTCATCCTGAAAGCGGCAGCGCAAGGAGTGGCGGGCAGTACCGTCACCCCACCGCCCGAGCCGCCGCCCCAGATGCGTGGCGATGGTCCGCCGCCGGCCCCGCGGCCCTTCCGGATCGAGCGTGTCGATCCGGCACTCGATGCCGTCATCGCGCCGGGCGCGAAGTTGGAGTTGCTCGCGAGCGGCTTCGGGCTCAACGAAGGGCCGGTGTGGGTTCGAGACGGCAAGTCGGGCTATCTCCTGGTCAGCGGCCTTCTCGATAACGTCATCTACAAGATAACGCCGGATCGCAAAGTTTCGGTCTTCATGAACTATGCCGGATACACGGGCAGCGACGTGAACCACGTGGGGACCCAGACGCGAAGCGGTCGCTCGCACGTGCTGCTGATCGGTCCCTCCTGTACCAGCATAGATCCGCAGGGAAGGCTCGTGTGGTGCGCCGACAATGACCTGGCAGTGATGCGCTTGGAGAAGGACGGCACCCGGACGATTGTCTCGAATGGCGTCGATGGCAAGCATTTCAGCGGACCCAACGACATTGCCATCAAGTCGGACGGGGCAATCTACATCACGGACAACGACTTCGGATTGCGTGATGCGGGGAAGAGCCCGAGAAAGGAGCTGCCCAACGCCATCTGGCTCGTCAAGGACGGCCATACGCAAATGGTTCTCGAGGACAAGGTCCTCGGCGGAATTCCCAATGGCATCGCGTTGTCCACCGATGAGCGATATCTCTACTTGACGGCAGGCCGCAAGCTCAAACGCTACGAGGTACGTCCGGACGACACCTTGGGGGACGGCATGCTCTTTGGCGAGGGAGACGGGATCGGTGATGGAATGAAGGTCGACCGGCGCGGCAACATCTTCTCATCCGGTGGCGCCGGTCCCGGGGTCATCAGAATCACTTCTCCGGAGGGAAAGCTGCTTGGCTTCCTGCGTCTTCCCATCTACGGAGGGGAGCCGAAGAAGCAGATATGCGCGACCAATGACGCCTTTGGAGACCCGGATGGCCGTGCGCTCTTCATTGCGGCGTGCGATGTGGTCTACAAGATTCGCCTGAGAACCGTGGGAATCATTCCGGGTCCTCCTGCCGGGCATTGATGGCCGTTCACCCGACGACAGATCGATGCAGCCGCGAATTGGATTTCTAGGCTTGGGTGTCATGGGCATGCCCATGGCGAGGCACCTCGCGGAGGCGGGGTACAGCCTCACCGTGTACGATATAGACAGCGCTCCGCTTCGCCGAATGCAGGCTGCACGGCCGGACATTCCGGTCGGCAACAGCCCGAAGGAGGTGGCAGCGGTCTCGGACGTGGTGATCACCATGCTGCCGTCGGGCCGCGAGGTGCGCGACTGCGTACTCGGCGCGGATGGTCTCATCAAAGGATTCGCGCGCGGAGGCCTCCTTCTCGATACGTCGTCCTCCGAGCCCTGGTATACGAAGGAGATCGCCGCTGCACTCGCAGGCGTCGGCGTCGCGATGGTCGACGCACCTGTATCGGGCGCCGAGGCGGGCGCCATCGCCGCGGAGCTCGTCTTCATGGTAGGCGGCGACTCCGAGTCGGTGAGGCGCGTGTCACCGCTGCTTCAGGTGCTGGGAAAGAAAACCTTTCATCTTGGGCCGACCGGCTGCGGCCACGTGATGAAGTCGATCAACAATCTGATCACGGCCATCACCTTCATGGCGACAGCGGAGGGATTGATCATCGGGACCCGTTATGGACTCGATCCTGCCGTGATGAATGCGGTGCTCAACGAATCCACGGGAATGTCCTGGATCACCCAGACGCACATCGGTCAGCGCATCCTCACCCGGCGCTTCGATGACCCATTCAAGCTCGACCTGATGGTCAAAGACGTCGGCATCGCGCTGCGGATCGCGGAGGACTTGCGAATGCAACCGGGGCTCTCGGCTGCGGCGGCGAAGCTCTGGCGCGGTATTCAGCGAAAGGTCCCCAAGGGTAGCAGCGTGAGTGAGCTGGTGCGAAGACTCGAGCAGGATTCGGGCGTCAAGATCGAACCGAAGACCGCCGTGAAGCCCGATCCGTGAACAGGCGTCAGGGGATGCATTGTTGCTGTCGCTCCTGCGCGCGGCGACGCATTTGGGGGAATTAAAGATGCGAAGGCTATCGATTCCAGCGACATTCGCGGCCGGACTCGTCGTTGGAGCCATTGCGCTCGTCTCCTTGTCCGGCCGGGATGCCAGGGCCGAGCACGCCGGCACGTCAACGCTCGCGGAGCGGGTGCAGCAGCTGGAGGATCGCGCGGCGATCGAGGAACTGCTCGTGCTCTACGGCCGCGAACTGGACCACCGGGATTTCGAAGCCTACGCCAATCTGTTCTCGGCCCAGGGAACGTGGAGTGGAAGCATCGGAACTTTTACGGGCCCCGCGGCAATTCGGGCCGCCATGGAGAAGGCGTTCAAACGCACTACGAGCGGTGCGACTCCCGCGACCTTCCACCTGATGACCAATTTCAGCATCGCGGTGCAGGGGGAGCACGCCAGCGCTTCCTCCAAATGGACGTTCTTCCGGGTGGTGGATGGCAAACCCGTTCCGTCCTTGGCGGGGATGTACGAGGATTCGCTCGTGCGGGAGAACGGGCGGTGGAAGTTCCTTCGACGGGTAGCCTCGGCGGCGCAGTCACCGGCGAAGTGAAAGAAGGCGAGCCCACCGCTCATGGCGACGAAGATGCCTTACGTCGGCCGCGGATAGCGCCGCTGGGCGGGTCCCGGGCTTGGAGTCATCCGCTCCGGCACCTAGCGCTCCCAAGGTGGTACCGGTTGCATTCGCGACTTGAGAAAGGACACCAGCTCCCGTACCGCGGGACGATTCATTCTCATGCGTGGGACGAGAACCTTGAGCCAATAGCCCGCGACGGCAAAATCGTCGAGCAAACGCACGAGCGTACCCGCCTTGAGGTCGTCGTTGACCAGGAAGCGAGGCAGAATGGTGATCCCCATTCCGGTCAACGCCGCATCGCGCACCATGCGTGCGTCGCTCGATTGTAGCCGGGAGTGGACCTCGATGTTCATGGATCCCCCCGAGTGACTGAACGACCAGGTCGTGCGGAACAGGACGGTGGTCAGACAGGAGTGATCGACCAACTCGGTCGGATGCGTCGGAGCGGGATGGGTGCGGAGGTAGCCGGGAGCGCAAACGGTCACAAGTTCGTAAGGACATAGAGCGACGTCGAGAACGTTTGGATAAGAGATAGGCCATGCGCCAAGTGCGATGTCGAACCCCTCCTCCAGGGGGTTGACCGAGCGCTCCATCAGAATGATTTCCATGTCCACGCGCGGATGGCGCTTCTGGAAGTCGATCAGGATGGTCCCTACAAACATCGACGTGATCGTCGGCGGCGTCTGGATGCGAATCACCCCTTCGACGCGGTCGCTGCGCAGTGAGGGCCGACTGAAGATCTCATCGTGCTGAGCGAGCAGGCGCACGAACCGTGGCAGGAAGCGCTCGCCGTCGGAAGTCAGGGCGAGACCGCGCGTCGAGCGGTTGATCAGACGCAGTCCAAGCTTCTTTTCCAGCTGCGAGATACGCTTGGTGACGACCGACGGTGCAGCTCCCAGCTCACGCGCCGCCGCGGAAAAGCTCCCCAGGCGTGCGACGCGCACGAACGCATTGATATTGTGAACAGTGTCCATCGCCCCCCCCTCGCGCAGAGTTTCGTGACCCCGCGGCTCGCGTGCGAGCACTCGCATTTTAGCGCATCTGCTGCAGCAGTTTGCCGAGTCGCTCGGGGCTTGACCTAGCAGAGCGGTGCATTGCCTCGTGGGTTTGTGCCTGCGATGATGCTCTCGAGGAGACGACGTGAGCCCGGAGCAGTTGCAGTCAGGTGATATGGCCAAGGTCGCCGAGCTGATCCAAGCGATTGGCGTGGCGTTGCTGACCACGGTGGACCGCGAAGGCCACTTTCACACACGACCCGTGCAAACGATGCAGGTCGAGCCCGGGCAGGCGATCTGGTTCTTTACCGGCTGGAGCAGCCCGAAGGTTGACGAATTGCTCCACGACCAGCGCGTGAGTCTCGGATACGCGGACCCGAGCAAGCATGTCTATCTGGCGGTGACTGGTGTGGCAACCTTGACGCGAGACCCGGCAAAGGCCCGCGAACTGTGGACAGCAGAGCAAAGCGCGTTTTACCCGGATGGCCCCGATGACCAGCGGCTCGCGCTTTTGTGCGTCGGGATCGAGCGGGCGGAATACTGGGTCGCACCGGACAGGGTGTCCTACCTCGTGGCGGCTGCTCGGGCGACCGTGACGGGCAAACCCGCCGAGGTGATCGGCGAGAACCGCAAGATCCCGTGAGTGCAGGCGCTCGGCCGGCTCGCCCCGCCCAACCCATAGCGCTGTCGCAACCTCGGCAACCCAGATTGGAGGGTCGACAGCTTCGGCGCCGATCGGGTACAAGGGATGTCCGACTGTGACAGGCAAGTGACCAGGCTCATGTTGAACCTCTTGCGACTGGCGGCTGTTGTCGCATCGCTCGCGCTGCTGAGCGCGGCGGCCTGTTCGAAAAGCTCGATGCAGGCGGCTCCGGACTTCTCACTGCGCGATCTGAGCGGCCATAACGTTCACCTCACCGATTATCGCGGCAGGCTGGTGTTGCTGAACTTCTGGGCGAGCTGGTGTGCGCCATGCCGGGAAGAGATGCCGCAGTTCTCGCAGTGGCAATCGAGCTACGGCCCCCGAGGATTGCAGGTCATCGGTGTCTCGATGGACGATGATGCAAAGACCGCCCGAGAATTTCTGAAGCAACATCCGGTCTCGTACCCGATCGTCATGGGTGATGACAAGCTCGGCGAAAGCTTCGGCGGAATTCTCGGGCTACCGACCACCTATCTCATCGATGCTCAGGGGCGCATCGTTGCCCGTTATCTGGGCGAGAGCAATGTGAAGGCGTTGGGCACGCGCATGCGAGCGTTGCTCAGGCCTTGAGCTGAAAGCCTCCGATTGCCGGGTCGGAGAAGCTGTCCCGGCCGGTTTCCACGTGGCCCGCGAGCCGGTAGTTGAGCGTTTCGTCCTCTGCAACGGTGACGATCAGGTCGTACCAGCCGAAGAAGCTCTCGCGCGACCACAGGTCCTCGAAGCTCTGGCCTGGCTCGAGGCGCGACGTGAGTCGGGAGCCGCTGTACGCATCGAGCACGCTGACCGTCGCATGGCTCGTCGCCACGTTGGTGATGCGCCAGCCGATCGAGCCCTGGCCGTTCGTGTCGTAGCTCTCGCGCACCTCGAGCGCAGCTGCTCCGGCACCTGTGCTGCCCTTGAAATAGCGGGTAAAGCCATGGGGGGCGTAGACCGATAGGTCGTAAGTCGTGCCGACGTTCCATGTGCCGGACAGGGTCTGGCCCGACCCGACCGTGTACGCGCGCACGTTATCGGTAGGGTTGCCCGAGCGCACCTGGAATACGGCGCCCACGGTTCCCGTGTTGAGGAACTCGATCACGAACATGCCGCTTGCCAGGTCTACGCTGCCATAAGCGTTCAGCTCATAGGGCAGTGCACGCGAGGGCCGTACACCTCTTTCCTGCGCGGGTGGTCCGACCGTCACCTCGGTCTGCGTCGGCACGAAGGTGTTGACGTTGCCGCCCGCGAGCTCGTTCACCGGTGGCAGGAAGTCGCTCGTGGGAGGCAGCTCGACCCCGCCGTCGTTCGGGTTCGTGAAGTTGAAGGCCGTCGTGAGGTCGCCCGCCACGGCGCGGCGCCAGGGGGAGATGTTGGGCTCGAACACCCCGAAGCGCTTCTCGATGAACTGGATGACCGAGGTGTGATCGAATACCTGCGAGACGACGTATCCGCCCTTGCTCCAGGGCGAGATCGCAAGAAAACCCACGCGGCAGTTCAGGCCGATCGGCCCGGCCGGAGTCGCTGTGGTGACGATCTCGTTGTGGAAATCGACGGTCGAGGCACCATAGGCAGGCGTCTGCGGCGCGAATGGCGGCGGCATGTGATCGAAGCTGCCGTCCGCCTCGTCGTAGTTGATGATGAGGACGGTCTTGGCGAACACCTCGGGATTCTCCACGAGAATGTCCAGAACCTGGGAGATGTACCAGGCGCCGTAGTCGATCGGGTAGTCCGGGTGCTCGGTGTACCCGGCCGGTCCGATGATCCAGGAGACCTGCGGCAGCGTGCCGTTGCGCACGTCACTGCGGAACTGGGCGAACAACTGCTGCTGCCAGGCGAGCCAGTCCGCCTCGGGCGCACCGCTTGCTGGAATGCTGTTGATGATCCCGGTGCCCGTGCACGCATTCTCATACAAGGGTGAGCCGGGCGCGGCCGTCGCATACTGATTGAAATACAGCACCGGGTTGTCGGTGTAGTTACCGGCGAAGGAGTTGGAGGTGCCGTCGCCGAAATCGGGGGCGAACGTCGAGCCCGCGAGATCCTGATACAGCTTCCACGTGACCCCCGCGGCCTGCAGCCGCTCCGGGAACGTGGGGAAAGTCCAGTAGGCTTCGTTCGGACTCAGGCCGTTGCCCGTCATCGGCCCGGCGCCGTGCCCATCGGTGCCACCGCTGCCGAGGCCGTCGAGATTGCCGACGCAGCCGGTAAACAAATAGGTACGGTTGGGATTGGTGGGGCCCATGATCGCGGAGTGATAGTCATCGCCCACCGTGAAGGCATCTGCGAGCGCGTAGTGATACGGAATGTCCTCGCGCGTGAGGTAGGACATCACCATGGGGCCGTTCACCGTCGGCCAGCTGTCGTGCTGCCCCTGGTTCCAGCACTCGTGGGTGTTTTGCCAGCCGTGGTTGGTCCCCGGAAAATAAGTGAGCCCGAGCGTCTGAAGCCCCGCGCTGATGGCTTCGGGGTTCACGCGGAAGGGCGGAATCACGTACGCCCCGTTGGCCGGCCCACCGAGATTGTCCGTGTAGGGGGGCACACCGTATCCGGCCGCAACGTTCGCGGCTCCCGCCGGCTGCAGGAACACCGAGGCCGGGGTTGTGCCGGTGCCGCTTGCGAGCGGCAAGTGGATCTTCACGGCGCGCGGATCGGAGAACCCCCGCACGCCGCGCAAGGTGCCGAACTGATGATCGAACGGCCGGTTCTCCTGCATGAGGATCACGATGTGCTCGACATCGCGAATCGTGCCGGTACGGTTGTTTGCCGGAATGGCGAGCGCCTTGGCGATGTTCGCACCGAGCGTGCTCGCCACTGCACCCATGCCCGCAACCCGCATGAACTGACGACGATCGAGCTTGTTCGTGGGACGACTCATGAGGTGGCTCCCTGCCCCGGACGGAGCGTGCGCCCGGGATGCTTTCGGCTTTTCTGGATCAAACGGTGGTGACACGCTATAGCAAAGCGATGAAACTTGCGTGACGCGAAAGGGTTGCATGCGCGGGGGCATCGACGGTGACCGCGCTGCGGAGCATTTGATGGGGCCGTTTTCCCGCGCAGATGACGATCAAGTCGCGACGCTTGGGCTGCGCGCGCGAATCGCCCACCAACGCAACGCACTCGACGCTGCGGAGCGCCTCTTCGCACGCGTGCTCGAGCTCGCACCACAGGACCAAGCTGCGCGCGCCGACTACGTTCGCGTGCTCATTGCTCGGCAGAAGTATCTGCGGGCGCGCGCGGAGACCTCGAGGCTGATCGAGCTCGAGCCCGGCAATGCGGCGTACCGCTTGCTCCGGGCAACCATCTGCGCCGGGCTCGCAGAGCACGAGCAGGCAATCGCGCTCTACGAGGAGCTGCTGACCGAGGCGCCGAGCTGGCCGCAGGGACACCTGCTTCGCGGACATTCACTCAAGGCAATCGGCCGATCGCAGGATGCGCTCCAGGCCTATCGTGCCGCGGCTGCAGCACGACCGAGCTTCGGGGACGCGTACTGGAGCCTCGCGAATCTGAAGACTTATCGCTTCTCGCACGCTGAGATCGAGCATATGCGGGTGCAGGAGGCGGCAGCGACTTCGCAACCCGTGGATCGCTACCACCTGTGCTTCGCACTGGGCAAAGCGCTCGAGGATCTGGGCGAGTACCGTGCCTCGTGGGAATACTACGAGCGCGGCAATGCGTTGAAGCTCCAGGGCAGCCGCTATCGTCCCGAGTTCGCCGAGATCAATACCCGTCTGCAGATGGAGGTGTGCACGGCGCAGTTCTTCGAAGCGCGCGCCGGCAGCGGCGCACCCGATCCCGATCCAATTTTCATCGTCGGCCTGCCGCGTGCAGGCTCGACGCTGATCGAGCAGATCCTGGCCTCGCACAGCCTGGTCGATGGGACGCAGGAGCTGTTCGACATCCAGCGCATCGTGCTCGAGCTGCTGGGCCCGGCACCAGATGCCCGCCACCCGCGCTACCCGGCCGCGCTGGCCGCCCTTTCGTCGCAGGATCTCCTGCGGCTCGCTGTGCGCTATCTCACCGACACCCGTGCGTATCGCGGCCGCAAGCCATTCTTCATTGACAAGATGCCGAACAATTTCCGACACATCGGGCTCATTCACCTCATGCTGCCGCGTGCGAGGATCATCGACGTGCGGCGCGAGCCGATGGCCTGCTGCTTCAGCAACTTGAAGCAGCTGTTCGCCAGCGGTCAGGAGTTCACCTACAGCATCGAGAGCATCGCTCGCTACTATCGCACCTACCTCGAGCTGATGCGTCACTGGGATGCGGTGCTGCCGCGGCGGGTGCTGCGCGTGCATTACGAGGATGTGATCGAGGATCTCCCCGGCAGCGTGCATCGCATCCTCGAGTTCTGCGGCCTGTCGTTCGAGCCGGCATGCCTGGAGTTTCACAGATCCGTGCGCAGCGTGAGCACTGCGAGCTCGGAGCAAGTGCGCCGACCGCTCTCTCGCGCAGGACTCTCGCACTGGCGTCACTACACGCCGTGGCTCGGGCCGCTGCGGGAGGCGCTCGGGGATGCGCTTGCGCGCTACGGGGAGCGGTGAGGGCGCACCCTCACGACATAACATCGGTTTTCGACCCCGGCCGATACCTACGTTTTCGTCAAATACGCCGCGTGTCGCAACGTGCCGACAGGTTTGGCGCGCCCGATCACAGATGCCCGGGGAGGTATTTGTGACACTCGATGGTGGTCGCCGTTCGGCAGGCGCCGCTCGCAGGTGCTGCCGTCAAGACAGTCCTCCGTGCTATGGAGTAGGTAAGGGGACACACCCGTGGATCGCAGTCATCCGTGCGGCAGTCATCGCGCGTATCCCCTGTGTGAAGCCGCATCCGGGCAGGCTTCTCAACTGCGACGGGCATCACGCGGCGCTTCGGTTTTCCACGATCATGGCTCAGCGAGCCGTATCCATACTTGGGGCCGGTTTTCCGAAGGAGACAAGCGACGGTGCGGCCCATGAATCGGCGGGCGCAATGCGGACCTGCGAGATACCGGCTGGCTCTCGCAGGTCTTGGCTGCGCCGGACTTGTCGTGTCGACGCTGACCTGGGCCGGGCCCACGGGCGGGCAGGTTACCAGCGGCTCGGGCCAGATCACCCAGTCCGGCCATACGACCACCATCGATCAGACGAGCCCGACCCTGTCGCTCAGCTGGCAGAGCTTCAATGTGAGCCCTGCCGAGACGGTGCTCTTCGAGCAGCCCAACTCGAGCTCGCTCGCGATCAACCGCATCGACAGCTCCACGGGTAGCGAGATCCTGGGACACCTCGATGCCAACGGCCAGGTCTGGCTCATCAATCCGAACGGTGTGCTGTTCGGACCCAACGCACAGGTGAATGTGGGGGGGCTGGTCGCCTCGACCCTCGACCTCGTGGGCGATTCTGGCGCGGCCACGCAGTTCGCAGGCAGCGGCCCTGGCAGCATCATCAATCGGGGCACGATCACCGCCGCCAGCGGCGGTTACGTGGCGCTCCTCGGACATCAGGTCCTGAACGAGGGCACGATCAGCGCGCAGCTCGGAACCGTGGCGCTCGGCGCGGGCAGCGCGGAGACGCTGACCTTCAATGACAACCATCTGCTGCACCTGCAGATCGACCAGAGCACGTTGAACGACCTGGCCGCGAACGGCCAGCTCATCGAGGCGAGCGGTGGTCGTGTAGTCATGACGGCGGGGGCGCGCGACTCGCTGCTGGCGAGCGTGGTGAACAATTCCGGCGTCGTGCAGGCCGAGACGGTTGCAAGCCACGGCGGCACGATCGAGTTGCTCGGCGGGGGTCCTGCGAGCACTGTGCAGGTGGCTGGCACTTTGGATGCCAGCGCTCCGCACGGGGGCAACGGCGGCTCGATCGAAACCTCCGCGGCACATGTGCAGATCGCCGGGTCCGCGAGCATCACCGCCGCAGCATCCGCGGGGCGGGCCGGCACCTGGCTGGTGGATCCCACGGATCTGACCATCGACAGCACCGCAGCCACCACCATCGACAACTCGCTCAACGGCGGCACGAACGTCACGGAACAGACGACCGCAAGCGGTGCGAGCGGTGCGGGGACCCAGTCAAGCGGGCCCGGCGACATAAACGTCGATGCCGCGATCACCTGGACCAACCCTGCCGCCTCGCTGACGCTGCTCGCCTACAACGGCATCAACGTCAATGCGCCGATCAGCGGGGCCGGCCAGGTCATCATGAATGCCTCCGGCGCCAATCTGACGCTCGGTGCCAGCGGTACCGTCAGCGCGCAAGGTGGCATCACGCTCGCCACGGGCGCCAACTTCGTCAACAACGCCGGCGCTTCCGCACTTAGCGTGGGCGGCACGGCCAACTGGCTGGTGTACTCGACCAATCCCACGCTCGACACTACGGGTGGGCTCTCACCATCCTTCATTCAGTACAACGCTCCCTACGCCACGACGCCCGTGGCGAGTGGCAGCGGCTTTCTGTACAGCGTCGCGCCCTCCATCACCGTCGCGGCGCTCACCGGTAGCGTGAGCAAGGTGTACGACGGCACCACGACCGCGACGCTCGCCGGCTCGAACATGACGGCGACGGGCCTCATCAACGGCGACACGATCGTCTCGGGCACTGGCACCTATGCGACTGCCAATGCCGGCACCGATCTCAACGTGACATCCCCCTCGAGCTCATCCGAGCTCACCGTCACCAACGCGAGCGGCGTACCCGTGTATGGCTACGCGCTCGCCACGCCGACTGCGACGGCGGCCGTCGGCACGATCAGTCCCGCGCCGCTGACCGTGACGATCGTAGGTGATCCGACCAAGGTATACGACGGCACCACGACCGCGACGCTCAGCTCGGCAAACTATTCCATCAGCGGCTTCATAGGTGCCCAGGGCGCCACCATTACCCAGCCGAGCTCGGTGGGCTACGACTCGGCATCGGCCGGCACAGGGACCATCACAGCGACGCTGTCCGCGCCGAACTTCACCGCGGGCTCGGGCACCAATCTCGCCAACTACCAGCTGCCAACGACCGCAACCGGCACGGGCACCATCACGCCGGCCTCGCTCGTCCTGACCGGAGTGCTCGCCACCGGCAAGGTTTACGACGGTACGACGACGGACTCACTGAACGTGTCCAACGCCGGAATCTTCGGCGTGATTGCACCCGATGTGGGCCAGGTCTCGCTCAGCACCAGCGGCGCAACCGGCGCGTTTGCAAGTCCGAATGTGGGCAACAGCATCGCCGTCGCGCCGAGCGGCTTCACCCTGACGGGTGCAAAGGCGGGCGATTACCAGCTGGTCCTGCCAACGGATCTGACAGCCGACATCACGCCCAAGGAGCTGACGATCCTTGGCGTCAGCGCCAACGGCAAGGTGTACGACTCGACCACCGTCGCATCGCTCAATGTGGGCTCTGCGGCGTTGTCGGGCGTTGTGTCGGGCGACACCGATAATGTAGTTCTCACGAGCTCCGCTGCCAGCGCGGCGTTCGAATCGCCAAATGTGGGCAACAACATTGCCGTGACCGCGAGCGGCTTTGCGATCAGCGGCAGCGCAGCGGGCAACTACACCCTGGAGCAGCCGAGCGGACTTGCCGCGAGCATCACGCCTGCCACTTTGACGCTCTCGCTGGTGGGCAACCCCAGCCGGCTCTACAACGGCAGCACCACGGCCATAGTGCCGGGTGCGGATTTTGTGATCTCGGGCTTCGTCGGCTCGCAGAGCGGCACCATCCCGCAGAACGCATCGGCGCAGTATGCCACGCCCAACGCCGGCAGCGGCATCACGATCACCGCCACGCTCGAGGACTCGGACTTCTCGCTCGCCTCCGGGACGCTGCTGTCGAACTACACCTACTCGCACACCGTGACAGGGACCGGCACCATCACACCGGTCACCCTGACGGGTTACGTCACCAACAACCCTACCAAGGTCTACGATGGAACCACGGCCGCCACGCTGGCCAGTGATGACTATGTGCTCAACGGCCTGGTCGGCAGCGAGAGCATCACGGTCAATCAAACAAGCGGCACCTACGCATCGGCCAACGCCGGTCCGGAGACGGTCACGGCGAGCCTCACCACGGCAGACTTCACCGCCGGCAGCGGCACGTTGCTCTCCAACTATGTGCTGCCGAGCTCGCTCTCGGGCCCGGGCACGATCCAGCCCAGGCCGCTTGGGGGCAACGACATCTACGGAACGATCATCAACAATCCGACCAAGACATACGACGGCACCACGACCGCAACGCTCACACCGTCGAACTTTCAGCTCACCGGCTGGGTGGGCAGCGACGGAGCAACCGTCACCCAAACGGTCGGGACGTACTTGAGCGCCAATGCCGGCGTCGAGGAGGTCACGGCGCAGCTGACCGGCAGCGACTTCGTTCCGGTGGGCAGCACCAATCTATCCAACTACGTGCTGCCGAGTGTGGTGTACGGAACCGGCACGATCAATCCGGCGACCCTCACGGTGAGCATCATCGGCAATCCGACCAAGGTGTACGACGGCACGTCCACGGCGGTGCTGAGCGCGGCGAACTACCAGGTCGCGGGCTTCGTGAGCGGGGAGGGCGCCACCATCGTGCCCGCCTCTTTCAGCAACTACGCAAGCAAGAACGTCGGTGAGCAGACGATCACCGCGACCCTGACGAGCTCCGCCTACACGGCCGACTCGGGCACACTGCTGTCCAACTACGTGCTCGCAACGACCGCCTCTGGCCCCGGGGACATCACCGCGGCGCCGCTCTATGTCACCGGCGTCTCGGCCTTGAATAAGGTGTACGACACCACCACCGCGGCGACGCTCAACGTCTCGAGCGCCGGGCTGAGCGGGCTTGTGACCGCGGATGTGGGCACGGTGACACTCAATACCTCCGCCAGCGGGACCTTCTCGCAGGCCGACGTGGGCAACAACCTGGCGGTGACAGCTAACGGCTTCTCGATCTCCGGCACCGGTGCCTCCAACTACACACTGCAACCGATGAGCGCGTTGCAGGCCAACATCACGCCCGCCTCGCTCACCATCTCGGGCGTCATCGGCAACAACAAGGTCTACGACGGCACCACCGCGGCGACTCTCAACGTGGCCGGTGCGGCCTTGAACGGTGTGCTCGGCGGCGATTCGGTGACGCTCTCGACGACTGGCGCGAGTGCGACCTTTGCCTCCCCGGATGCGGGCAACAACATCCCCGTGACGGCGAGCGGCTTCGCACTCAGCGGCAGCAAGGCCCTCGACTACACGGTCAGCCAGCCGACGGGTGTGACCGCCAACATCACCCCGGCGCCGATCACCGCGACCATCACCGGCAATCCGACCAAAGGGTACGACGGGTCGAACTCAGCCACCCTGACCGCCGGTGATTACACCCTGAGCGGCTTCGTCGCCGGTCAAAGTGCGACCGTGCCGCAGTCCGCAACCGCCAATTACCTGACGGCGAATGCCGGTACCGACGTGGGCCTCGAGTCAACACTCGTGATCTCGGACTTCGTGGCCGGCCCAGGCACCAATCTGGCGAACTACAGCATGCCGAGCAGCGCCACGGGCACGCTCGGCACGATCACTCCCTTTGTGCTCAATCTCACGGGCACGCGAGTCTACGACACCACGACTAACGCGGCCGGCACGCTGTTCGGCACGCTGAACGGTTTGAACGGCAACACACTCACGGTTTCCGGCACCGGCACGCTCAACAGCAAGAACGTCGGGTCCGAGGGCTTCGCCTCGCTCGGCAGCCTGACGCTCTCTGCAAACGGCAGTGCGCTCGCGAGCAACTACACACTCGTCGGCGGCACCGATGCGGTCAAGATCACACCGGCGACTCTCACGGTGTCGGGCACCGCGGCGGCTGGAAAGGTGTATGACGGCACGACCGCGGCTACGCTCAGCGGGGCGACGCTTGCGGGTGTGCTCGCAGGCGACAGTGTCACACTGGGCAACGATATCACTGGCACCTTCGCCACCAAGAACGTCGGCAGCAACGTCCCTGTCGGCACTGCGATGACCATCAGCGGCGCCGATGCCGGCAACTACACGCTGGTCCAGCCCTCGGGTCTTGCCGCCGATATCACACCGCTCGGTATCACGGTCACCGCAACCGGCGCGAACAAGGTCTACAACGGCACCACGGCCGACCCGGGGCTGACCCTGGCCAGCAGCGGGGTGGTTGCCGGGGACAACGTCGTCTTCAGCGACACGTCCGCCACTTTTTCCGATCCGAACGTGGGTAACGGCAAGACGGTGACGGTGAGCGGGATCACGGCCAGCGGGGGCGATGCCGGAAACTACACGCTTCTCAACACCGGTGCGACCACTGCAGCGAACATCACGCCTTTTGTGCTGAACCTGACCGGCACGCGCGTATACGACGCCGATACCGATGCGGCGGCGAGTCTCTTTGGGAGCGGCGGAGTGCTCGCCGGGACGAACGGGGAGACGCTGACACTCTCCGGCACGGGCACCTTGAACAGCAAGAACGTCGGGTCCGAAGGGTTTGCCTCGCTCTCGGGGTTCACCCTCACCGGCAACGGCAGCGCGCTTGCGAGCAACTTCACCTTCTCCGGCGGCAGCGACTCGGTGGACATCACTCCGGCGACCCTCACTGTGTCGGGCACCAGTGCGGCGGGCAAGGTGTATGACGGCACGACGCTCGCTGCGCTCAGTGGGGCGACGCTCGTCGGGGTGCTTGGCAGCGACAGTGTCGCCCTGGGCAACGATGCCACCGGCACGTTTGCCACCAAGAACGTCGGCAACAACATCGCCGTCGGCACGGCGATGACCATCAGCGGCACCGATGCGGGGAATTACACGCTCGTTCAACCTTCGGGACTTGCCGCCGACATCACCCCTCTGGGCATCACGGTCACCGCGACGGGCGCCAACAAGGTTTACGACGGCACCACGAGCGATCCCGGACTGACGCTCGCAAGCAGTGGGGTGGTCTCCGGGGACACGGTGAACTTCTCGGACAGCTCGGCAAGCTTTGCCAGCCCCAACGTGGGCAACGGGATCAGCATCGCGGTGAGCGGGATCACGGCAAGCGGCGCCAGCGCGGGCAACTACACCCTCAATAACACCACCGCGACGACCGCCGCGAACATCACACCCTATGTGCTGAGCCTCACCGGCACGCGCGTGTACGACGCCAACACCGATGCGGCGGCGAGTCTCTTCGGCAGCGCCGGTGTGCTCAACGGGACGAACGGGGAGACCCTGACGCTTTCGGGCACGGGGACCTTGAGCAGCAAGAAC
>Ga0335072_10001060_pt1 | contig 46999 bp, 39 predicted proteins | sample Lox_Sample_21_FD_206725 | JGI IMG/M metagenome (GOLD analysis project Ga0335072, IMG submission 206725) | Soil microbial communities from Loxahatchee National Wildlife Refuge, Florida, United States - Lox_Sample_2.1 | ecosystem: Environmental > Terrestrial > Soil > Wetlands | place: USA... | reverse complement strand
ACCTGCCGCATTGTTGGAGTCATATCGCATATGCAGTAAGCAGTGGCTGGGATATCTCTGTTAGAAACCGAAACAGAACGTCCACGAATTTCGAATTCGGAATTTCTGATTTCATCTATTAGTTTGAAAGCCTGCTCAAGCGGGTTTTCTGCAGAGGTGTAGTCATCGCGGCCCGGTCGTTTGAACTCGATGGTCGTGATCGAGTTGATTGGATGTTCTGACGGATCGACGTCAGAGAAAATGATCTTTTCATCGAAGATTACTATATCGCCCCTTTGAGCAGAGTTTGTGCGCAGAAGCTCAAGCGATCGCAATTGTTTATCTGATGCGATTAGCGAATGGTAGGTTAGCCGCTCGTCGATCATCCACAAATTTTGCTCGTGATAGGGGATATCATCAGAGGTGCTGTGCATCGGGAATACGAGGCGATGAACTACCTCTTCCAAAGGATATTTGCTTGAGCCTTCTGGAATCTCAACGGCTTTTTGCAGAAACTCCAGAATGATCTTTCGATGCGCTACATACTGCACAAGTGCGGAAACGCCGAGCTCATTATATTGGTCGATGAATTGATTTAAGCGACGATGATATTCATCGTAATTATCAATTTTATCCGCTTCTTTTATTATGCGCGTACTTTCTCTTCTAAGTTCCACTTCGCGCTTGTGGAGCTCCGTGTGTAGAGCGGCCTCGATTTGATTCCTTGTAGGGTGCGGCGGCAGCAGGTTGAGGAATTCGTTGGCGTATTTCAAAAGGATTCGATATTGGGGGGCGTGGCTCCGTATATAGGCTCGGACGCGCTGCAATTTGGCTGCATTGATACTTTCTATGATGCCAGCGAGATCTCCCTCAATGAAGGCGACGGCGCGGTCTCGAATATCTGAGCGTGGGATGAGTTCGTCGCCAAAGTCTAATTCCATTTCTGCGTCTTCAGATGAATCAAAATCAAAGTCGGCACGATTCGCGCTGACATGTGCGCTCAGATAAGAGCTCTGAATAATTGCCAAGTAGAAAAAGGCCTCCCCATCCTCATCCTCTAGGCGCGACCTCAAATTTGGAAGATACGCTTCAAGCTTCTCGCTCAGGACCGCCCTCTGATCGGCGGCGTACAGAAGCGTGTGTTTGGTTGTGCGTGATGTTGGCAGGCGAAAGCCATACATTGTGAAGAGATGTTCGTTGATTTTGAACGTATGAGTCGATGCCGTCCCTTGATAGTCTCGAACGAATATTGAGTTGATGTCGTATACTTTGCCTAAGTCATGAATCGTGACATTGGGGCAATCCGGCTCGAGCAGGACCAGAATGAAATGCTCGATAACTTTTTGAACGAACCTATCTGGGTCGCGCGGGCATTTGCCGACGAACTCGGATCGAAGGCCGACTAAATCAATCATTGTTCCAGATTTGGAAGCTCCGTTTGCATGCGGCAAGCCGCGATCATCAAGGTCGTATTGTTCGTCGAATACAAATGATCGCGTGAGGTATCCTTCTTCCGTTAGGAATGTGCTTTCGATTTTTGCGCAATCGAATGCCTTGAGCCATGTAAAGCGTCCGAGGCCTTTGCCCCCTTTTTTTAATTTGTGTGGCGAGTATGCGGTATTGAAGGAATCGAAATTGTCGTCGTCTAGACCAATGCCATTGTCCGAGATTCGAAAGCCAACGATTGGCGGCGCGTTTTCTCCGAGAAGGTCCGGTTGTCGATATACGTCGATAGATATCTTGCCGATAGTATGGGCGGGTAGGTTGGCATCCTTGATTGCCTGAAACGAATTCATAATTGCTTCGAACAAAGGAAGAAGCGGTCGCCACGCTGGTATCGTGGTTTGTCTGACTTGGTTGGCCAGATCGATTTTGATGGACATCGCAAGTCCCCGGATGGGCCGGTGTAGTTTCCTGTCAACTTCCGCTCTATAGAGCTGGACCGGGCCGCCGATCGGCGCCCCTATTTTCCGTGGGGCGGATCAATCGAAGCCAAATGCTTCGCGGCAAATCGTGTTACGCGACGGCCCAGTGAGTCGAATCCGCAGCGTTTGAGTCGGCCACAACCTGCGTTCACCTTCAAGACTTAAATCCGCAATCGCGGCACGCTGACTGGATGTGATCATGCGTCAAAAAAGACGTCCCGAGCCCCGACTCTACTTAGGACGAGCGCCTGGCCGAACTTTGGGGATGATGGCTGGGAAAACTGGTGCCGCGGAAGGGATTCGAACCCCCGACCCCCGCATTACGAGTGCGGTGACAGAACTCTGCCGGTGAGCCGGGAGAAAACGCTGGTGCCGCGGAAGGGATTCGAACCCCCGACCCCCGCATTACGAATGCGGTGCTCTACCAGCTGAGCTACCGCGGCCCATTTGCGCTGTGCCCCTCCTAATACCCGGAAACTGTAAACGCAAGAAGGACGGCGTTTCCCGGCTGCAGCGCGCTTGGAGTTCGAACTTTACCGCCGATCGGAACGGTTTCGGCCGTTGCAAGCCGGCGGCCCAGGCATAGCTAGAGTGAGATGCCGGCAAAGTCGGAAGCTTCGGGGAAGTATCATGCCCGTCTACATAATTTCGGACGTCACAGTGAAGGATCGTGCCGCCATGGAGGCGTATCGTACCCGCGCGGCGCCGACCATCGCGCTTTATGGCGGCCGCTATCTGGTGCGGGGCGGCGAGGCCGAGGCGCTCGAGGGAACCTGGCTGCCGAGCATGTTCATCATCGCCGAGTTTCCCGACCGCGAGACGGCGCATCGCTGGTACCGCTCTCCGGAATACGCGCAGGCGCTGGCGTTTCGCGACGCCGGGCTGAGCCGGAATTTGATCCTGGTGGATGGGGTCCCGCAGCCGCTATAGGCTTTAGGCGGGGAGCATTCGCCGGGAGCGGCCGTCTTGCCGAATATCATCGAGCCTGCACGCGAGACGCCGATTTTCGGCGCTTACGAAATCGTCGTGCTCGGCGGCGGTCCGGCCGGAATTGCGGCGGCCGCAGCCGCCGGCGCGCAGGGCCGCAAGACGCTGCTGATCGAACGCTACGGCTTTCTCGGCGGCATGGGCACGGCCGCCGGCGTGACCAATTTCTGCGGCCTGCACGCCAATGTGCACGGCGATATCCGCCAGGTCGTGCATGGCGTCGCCGACGATCTGCTTGGCCGGATCGATGCGCTCGGCGGGCTCAATGCGCCGCACCTGATCTTCGGCAAGACCAAGGCGCAGGCCTATGACACGGCGGCCTATAAATGCGCCGCCGACGATCTCCTCTTCGCACGCAAGGTGGACGTGCTGTTTCACGCGCTCGCCGTCGGCGTCGTGATGAACGGCGCGCGGATCGATGCGCTTCTGATCGAGACCAGATCGGGACGCAGCGCGGTGCGCGGCGAGATCTTCATCGATGGCTCAGGCGACGGCGATCTGGCGCAGTTTGCCGGCGCGCCGTTCGAAATCGGCGACGCCGACGGCAACATGCTCTATCCGACCATGATGTTCCGCTTGAACGGCGTCGATCCGGCCGCCGCCGGCGAGGCCTGGAAGACGATTCCGGCCTTGATGGAAGAGGCCGAGAAACGCGGCATGCGCTTTCCGCGCAAAGGCGCCATCGTGCGGCCGATGAAACACGAGACCGAATGGCGGGTGAACGTCACCCAGCTGAAAACCGGCAACGGCCGCGCCATCGACGGCACCGATGCGCGTGAATTGAGCGCGGGCGAAAGCGAGGGCCGCCGGCAAGCTTTGGCTTTCTTTGAATTCCTCAAGGCCAATGCGCCGGGCTTCGCCGAGGCTTACGTCGTCGACATCCCGCCCCAACTCGGCATCCGCGAGACCCGCCGCATTACCGGCCGCTACGTGCTGACCCGCGACGACGTGCTCGGCTGCGCGAGCTTTGACGACACGATCGGCGTCAATGGCTGGCCGATCGAAGCCCATGTCGCGGGCGACGTGGTCTGGGGCTGGCCCGACATCCCCGGCTCGCGCGGTTTCAATCATTTGCCGTATCGCATGCTTTTGCCGTTGCAGGTCGAGAATCTTCTCGTCGCCGGCCGCTGCGCCTCGATGACGCATGAGGGCCAGTCGGCGGCGCGCGTTTCCGGCGCGTGTTTTGTCATGGGCGAAGCCGCCGCCGTCGCGGCGGATCTGGCGCTTGCGTCCGACGCCGATCCGGCGGATATCGATGTTGCACGCCTGCAACGGACGCTCGAGAAGAACGGCGTCTTTCTTGGGACGGAAACCTAGAGCATGATCCCGAAAAGCGGAAACCGGTTTTCGGAAAAGATCATGCTTAAACGAAGGATCTAGGCGACAAGACATGAAAAGATTTTTCGTTCTCCTCGGCTTTTTCTTTGTTGCCCTGCAAGCCGCCGTGACGCCGGCCCTGGTGTCGCCTGCTGCCGCGCAAGAGTGGCCGGCCAAGACCGTGCACATCCTGGTGCCGTTCGGTCCCGGCTCGACGCCCGATATCGTGGCGCGGCTGGTCGCGCAGAGCCTGCAGCAGAAATATCCCGCGTCCGCTTTTGTCGTCGAGAACAAGCCGGGCGCGAGCGGCAATATCGGCACCGATGCCGTCGCCAAGGCCGATCCGGACGGTTCGACCATCGGCGTGAGTATCGGCGGGCCGCTCGCCATCAACACGCTGCTGTTTTCCTCGCTGCCGTATGATCCCAAGACCGACATCGCCGCGGTGACGCAGCTCGTCACCATGCCGAGCGTGCTCGCGGTCAATCCCAATCTCGGCGTCAACAGCGTCAGCGACCTCATCGCGCTGCTCAAGCGCGAACCGGGCAAATACGACTTTGGCTCGATCGGCAACGGCTCGCTCTCGCATCTCGCTATGGAGGCGATCGCGCTGAAAAGCGGCACGCAGATCGTGCATGTGCCGTTCGCCAGCTCGCCGCAAGCCATGACTGCGGTGATCCGCGGCGATGTGCAGATGGCCTGCTTGCCGGCCGCGTCGGTCGTTCCCCTCGCCAAAGACGGCAAGGTCAAGATGCTCGCGGTATCGCTGGCCCGGCGCTCGCCGTTTCTGCCCGACCTGCCGACGCTCAAGGAATCCGGCGTCGACGTCGAAGCCGATGCCTGGATGGGCCTGATCGCGCCCGGCAAGACGCCGCCGGGACTCGTCGCCAAGATCAACAAGGACGTGGCGGAAGCGATCCGCGCGCCGGCCGTGCGCGACAAGCTCGCGGCGCAGTTCATGGAACCGGTCGGCAACTCGCCGGCGCAATTTCGTGACGTGATCAATGCCGAGGTCGCGCGCTGGGCGCCGGTGATCAAGGCCGCGGGCGTGAAGGTCGACTGAGCGGCGGCGGCGCGCCGGTCTCCCCGGCGCTGACATTCGGCGTTATTGGGCGGCAATCCACTGGGCGACGGCCGGCCACGCCTTGGTCAAGGTACGCGCGCCCATGAACAGGCCGATATGGCCGCCGGGAACGAGTTGTTTTGCGATCTTGTTCCTCGGCGTACCGAAAAGATTCTCGGCGTTGAAGACCTGTCCCGTGGTGGTGATGTCGTCGGTTTCGCCGGCCAGCAGATAGGCCGGGCAGGCAATGTCTTTCAGGTCCAGGCGGCGGCCGAGACCGACGAACGTGCCCTTGGCCAGACGGTTCTCCTTGAACAATTGCCGGATGACCTGCAAATACCAGCGACCGGGCAGATCGATCGGATTTTCGTACCAGCTTGCGAAAGTTTCTTGCTTGCTGACATAGACGGGATCGTCGATGTGTTCGTAAAGGTCGATCTGATTTTCGAAATAATGCTGCTCGGGGTGCATATTCTTCCAGCCTTGCAGCATGAGCCTTCCCCTCATCAGGCCGCCGCCGAGCAGCACCAGGTCCTCGTAGAATGACATCGGCGAGCGGTGCACCATGCGTTTGATCGGCCCGTCATCGGCATCGGTATCGATCGGCGCTCCGGCAAGCACCAGCGCATTCACCTTGTCCGGGAAGCGCGCCGCCGCCATCGTCGCCATCCAGCCGCCCTGGCAGAGACCGACGAGATTGACGCGGCCGCCAAGGTCGTCGATCGCCACGATCAGGTCGGCGAGATAGTTGTCGATCTCCAGATCTTTCATGTCCGCCGTAGCCGATTTCCAGTCGGTCAGCGCCACATGGCCGATGCCGTTCGCCAGCAGCGTTTCGATCAGGCTCTGGCCCTTGTGGTAGTCGGCGATCATGGCCGTATGTCCGGCATGCGGCGCGTCGACCAGCGTCGGAATTCCTCCGGGCTTGCCGTAGTCGCGCAGCTTCATGGTGCGCAGATCGAGCCGCACCGTGTTCGGCGTCGCCAGATTGGGCCGTAGCTCATCGTGGATTTTGATCTCTTCCTCGACGAACTTGAGATTGCGCGCGTAAAGCTCGACGCCTTGCTCTATCAGCGAGGCGGCCATGGCCATCGGCCAGAACGCCGGCACGCTGGCGCGCGAGAATTCGGAGGGCGTGGCTGAAGTCATGGCGTAATGCGACCTTCAACACGGGCAAGGTGGCGCGCATGGGAAGAAACAAGATGGCCCAGCAGCCGATACGTCAAAACCTTCACCCCATTGGCGACAAAAAACGAAATGATGGCGTAGGTCCAAACCAGGATTGCCAGCCACCATCCGATCGGCGCCATGGCGATACCGTAGACGACGATCAAGGTCCCGAGGACCTGCGTCGCCTCGGATGGCACTACAAGCTTCCAGCTCGGCCACGGCCGCTCCCACAGCCATCCCTTATTTCGGGTCAGATAGATCGTCATGTGCCCGGATACGAGCAGTTTGAGAAAAATGACGGCCTGCAGCTGCGGGCTTGGCAGCGCCAAATAATCTCGCGCCAGCCAATAAAGAACAAAGCTCTCGAGCACGCCGTAGACGCCGAGCGCCGTAGCCACGGTCAGCACCCGCTCCATGTCCCAGCGCACGGGGTGCTGCGCGAACGGTGCATTGTCGTAAGCGATCATCATGATCGGGATATCGTTCAACAGCGCCAACAACACCACCATGATCGCGGTGACCGGGTAGAAGTTGAAGACGAGGATTGCGGCTGTCATGAACAGAAGGAGCCGCATGGTCTCGGCGATGCGGTAGATCGCATAGGCCGTCATACGCTCGAAGATGCGCCGCGCTTCCTCGATCGCTGTCGTAATGACCGAAAGTCCAGGCGCCGTTAGCACGAGTGCGGCGGCGGCGCGTGCCGCGTCGGTTGCGCCCGAGACGGCGATGCCGACATCGGCTTGTTTCAACGCCGGCGCGTCGTTAACGCCGTCGCCGGTCATGCCGACTATGCGGCCGGCGCCTTGCAGCGCTTTGACGATCTCGAACTTGTGCTCCGGGAAGACGCGGGCAAAGCCGTCAGCGGAAAGGATTTGCCGCAACCGATCAGCCGGAACCGCGTCGCCGAATACCGCTTCCGCGACCACGATATTCTGTCCGAGGTCAAGCTGCGCGGCGACCTCCTTGGCGATTGCCTCGTGGTCGCCGGTGACCATCTTGATATCGACACCCATGGCCCGGGCGGCATTGATGGTTTCCTTACAGTCATCGCGCGGCGGGTCGAACAGCGGCAACAGGCCGAGGAGGCGCCATTTGCCGGAATCGTCGGTGCGTGCGACGCCGAGCGTCCGATAACCCTTGGCGGCATCCTCGTCGACAGTTTTGGCTATCGCGGCGCGCTCGTGGGGCAAGGGCGAGCAGAGGGCGACGACAACTTGCGGCGCGCCCTTGACCACTTTGAAGAGTGTGCCGTCGTGCTCGATCTCCGCTTCGGCGCGTTTGGCTACCGGATCGAATGGATGGAACGCCTTCACCTCATATCCATCGAGGTTTTGATCTTTGGGCGCGCCGGCCAAAATCGCGGCGTCGATAGCATCTGGCGCATCCCGCCGCGAGGCCAATGCAGCCGTCAGAATGAGTTCGCCAGGCGCGGCGCCGGGCGCCGGCTGCAGTTCGCCAAGCGTCAGCTGGTTCTTGGTCAGGGTGCCGGTTTTGTCCGAGCACAATGTGTTCATCCCGGCCATTTCTTCGATCGAGACTAGGTGCGAGACAATTGCCCGCATTCTGGCCAGGCGTTCGGCGCCCACTGCCATCGTTACCGACAGCACCGCCGGCAGCGCCACGGGAATTGAGGCAACCGCTAGGATCAGCGCAAATTGGACCAGCTCCAGCGGGGGATTATGCCGGAACAGGCCGGCGATCACGATGACCGCCACCAGGCCGGCGGTGATCAGAATGAGAAAATTGCCGATACGCAGCACCGCGCGTTGAAAGTGTGAAACCGTTCCGGCCTGCTGGACCAAGCTGGCGGTCTTGCCAAAATAGGTTTTCATCCCGGTCGCAGTGACCCTGGCCTCCATCTCGCCCTGTTTGGCGATAGAACCAGAATAGGCGTCGTCGCCGGCCTTCTTGTCGACCGGCAGCGATTCCCCGGTCAGCGCCGACTGGTCGACGCTCACGTAGCCGTCACCGACGAGCTTGGCGTCGGCCGGAACGACGTTGCCGAGTTTGATGAGAATGAGATCGCCGGGCACAAGCAGGCGCGCCTGAATGTCTTGCCAAGCGCCGTCGCGCTTGACCCGCGCCTTCAACGCCAGCCGTTGCTTCAACAGTGCGATAGCATTGTCGGCCTTGAATTCCTGCCAGAAGCCGACGCCGGCATTGATGAAGAGCATCGTCAGGATAATGGCGAGATCGTTCCAGTGGCGGAGCGCTCCGGACAGGACAGCCGCGATCTCGATCATCCACGGGATCGGCCCCCAGAAGAAGCGCGCGAGACGTTCAAGCACACTGACATGATGCTCGGCGAGTGCGTTCTCACCGTATTGAGCGAGCCGATGCTGAGCTTCCGCCGTCGACAGGCCATCGGGACTAGGTTCAACGGCCGGGTTTCGCCCGGCGGTGTTGCCGGCCTCTTGCTTGTCCAGCATTAGAAAGCTCCGAAGGAAAGACGTTTCTCTTGCGTCCCCATCCGCCGCGAAAACCAGATGAGCGCTCTGATCGCGTTTCTAAGCCTCGACCAGAACCTTCAACGCGCCCGTCTTGGCCGCCGCGCCGAAAGTGTCATAGGCCTCCAGTATGTTGTCGAGTTTGAAGCGATGGGTGATCAATTGTTTGGGATCGATACGGCGCGACTGGACCGTCTTCAAAAGCATCGGCGTCGTCACGGTGTCGACCAGCCGCGTCGTGATCGCGATATTGCGGTCCCAGAGCCGTTCCAGATGCAGATCCGCCTTGATGCCGTGGACGCCGATATTGGCGATGGTCCCGCCGGGCGCCACGATATCTTCACAGGTGACGAAGCTCGCCGGCACGCCGACGGCTTCGATGGCGGTGTCGACCCCGCGACCGCCGGTCATGGCCAGGATTTTCTCGACGGCCTTGCCATCCTTGTTGTTGATCACGGCAGTGGCGCCGAAGCGCGTCGATAATTGCAGACGGTTGTCGTCGAGATCGATCATGATGATCTCGGCCGGCGAATAGAATTGCGCGGTGAGCAGCGCTGCGAGCCCGATCGGACCGGCGCCGACGATGGCGACGGTCGCGCCGGGCTGGACCTTGCCGTTGAGCACGCCACACTCGAAACCGGTGGGCAAAATATCGCTCAACATGACCAGCGCGTCTTCCTCCGCACCGGGCGGGATGTGATACAGGCTGGTGTCGGCGAACGGGATGCGGACGTATTCGGCTTGGGTGCCGTCAATCTTGTTGCCCAGAATCCAGCCGCCGCTGATGCAATGGGAATACATGCCGCGGCGGCAATAGTCGCATTTGCCGCAGGACGAAATGCACGACACGATGACGTGATCGCCCGGCTTGAACGCGGTGACCGCGGCGCCGACTGTCTCGACAACGCCCACGCCCTCGTGGCCCAGGATGCAGCCGGGAGCGCAGGTCGGAACGTCGCCCTTGAGAATGTGCAAATCAGTGCCGCAGATCGTGGTCTTGGCGATCTTGACGATCGCATCGGTCGGTTCGGCGATTTTAGGTATCGGTCGATCTTCGACAGTTTTCCGTCCCGGTCCGTTATAGACGAGAGCTTTCATGATGTTCACCGTGGTCCGCCGCGCTTCATCCGGGTTGTTTGATCATATGATGCGGGCGTTCCGTGACGCCCATGAATCATTTTGTGAAACCAAACGCCGCAGCCAGTTTTGATCTGCATCAATCGCTGCACCGCACGCGGCGCCACGACATGCCACGACATGGGAGATGCCAGACGCGTGCCAGGCGACGCGCGGCGGCGTCACCGTTTCCCGGCTTCCGCGCGCAGCTTGAAGCGCTGGATCTTGCCGGTTGCGGTCTTCGGCAATTCGCTGCGGAATTCGATCCAGCGCGGATATTTGTAGACCGCGAGCTTCTGCCGGCATTCGTCCTGCAGCCGTTGCGCAAAGTCGGCGCCGGCGAGGCTCGGCGTCTTCAGTACCACGAAGGCCTTCGGCTTGATCAGCGCGTCGGTGTCGGGCCAGCCGACAACGGCCGCTTCGAGCACGTCGGGATGGCTCTGCAACACGCCCTCGACCTCGAACGGCGAGACGTACATGCCGGAAACTTTCAGCATGTCGTCGCGGCGGCCGCAGTAGACGTAATAGCCGTCGTCGTCCTCGACATATTTGTCGCCGGAGCGCGTCCATTCGCCGAGAAAGGTCGTGCGCGACTGCTCGCGGTTGTTCCAATACATCATGGCGCTGGTCGGGCCGCGCACCTGCAATTCGCCCATCTCGCTGCGGCTCTTGATGACGGCACCGTCGTCGTCGACCAGCCTGATATCGTAGCCCGGCACCGGCTTGCCGGTGGTGCCGTATCTCACGTCGCCCGGCCGGTTGCTGAGGAAAATGTGCAGCATCTCCGTCGACCCGAGCCCATCGAGGATGTCGGTCCCATAGCGTTCGCTCCAGCGCCGGCCGATGTCGGACGGCAACGCCTCGCCGGCCGAGACACAGCGCCGCAGCCTGGTCTCGGCGCGCTGCGGCGCCGCCGGGCTTGCCAGAAATGCCGCATAGAAAGTCGGCACGGCGTAGAACACGCTGACTTGGTGTTTTTTCAGGATATCGGCGACCAGATCCGGCGTCGGCCGCTGCGCCAGCAAGACCGTGGTGGCGCCGGCCGACATCGGGAAGGTCAGCGCGTTGCCGAGGCCGTAGGCGAAGAACAATTTCGCCACCGAATAGCAGACGTCGTTTTCGGTAATGCCGAGAACGGGTCCGGCATAGAGATCGTCGGTGAGTTTCAGATCGGCGTGGGTGTGCACGGCGCCTTTCGGCCTGCCCGTCGAGCCCGAAGTGTACAGCCAGAAGCACATGTCGTCGCGCGTGGTCGGGGCCGTCACCGGCCGGGTAGCGGCCTGCACCAGAAGATCTTCGAAGCGCGGCTTCTCGTGCGATGAGCCGCCGGACACGATGATGTGCTCGAGGTCGTCGGCTTCGCGGATCGCCTTGCCGAATTTCGGCAGCAGTTCTTCGGAGACGACGAGGAGGCGGGCGCGGCTGTCGCGCAACATGAAGCAGTAATCGTCCTCGGTCATCAGCGTATTGACCGGCACCGCGACCACGCCGGCCTTGATGGCGCCGAGAAATGCCGTCGGCCAGTCGATGGTGTCGAGCAGGCACATCAGCATGCGCTCCTCGCGGCGGATGTGCAGCGAGCGCAGCACGTGGCCGAAACGCTCGACGCGCTCGGCAAGCTCGCCGTAGGTGATGCCGCCGCGATGGTCGATATAGACGGCCTTGCCGGCGCGGCCGGCATCGAGATTGCGCTTGAGAATATCGGCGGCGAAATTGTAGTCGCGCGGGATCGCGCTCGCAGCCTGCAGAGCGGCACTCATTGTGGCGTTCCCATCGGACAGGTCTGTTGGTCTATTGCCCACTCACTGCCCATCGCTTGGATTATGCCGATCTAAAAGTTCGGCGGCAACGGCGCGCTTTGGCGGGGCCGATCGTTTGGCGCGGTATGGGCGCTGTCTTCGCCGCCGAATTGCGCTATGAAATCGCTGCCAGACCCATCCCGCCGGAGCTCATCGCATGATTCTCAGTCGCGACCGCATTCTCACCACTCATGTCGGCAGCCTGCCGCGCAATGAAACCTTGAGCGACCTTCTGATCGCGCAGGAGGAGGGCAAGGCCTATGACGAAAAGCGGATGGCGGCCGAGATGGACAAGGCGGTCCGCCATGTCGTGCAGAAGCAGGTCGAGGCCGGCATCGATATCGGCAATGACGGCGAACAGCGCCGCATCGGCTTCCAGACCTATGTGCCACAGCGCATGACCGGCTTTGCCGGGGTGTCGAAGCGCCGCCGCGGCAGGGAGTTCGAGGAATTTCCCGACCTGGTCGCCTATCTGATGCGGCGTTTCCCCAATCCGCCGAAGAGCCAGCACGGCGCGCCGGAAGCGCAAGGCGAGATCCATTACAACGATCTCAAGCCCATTCAGGAGGAAACGTCGGGCTTCAACAGGATCGCCGACGAACTGCACGCCTTCTCCGAGCGCTTCATGACCGCGCCGTCGCCCGGCATCATTTCGACGACGATGCTGAACGCGCATTACGACACGCATGACGCCTATCTCGATGCGCTGGCGCGCGAGATGAAGAATGAATATCAGACCATCCACAAAGCCGGTATCGTGCTGCAGATCGACGCGCCGGATCTGGCGATGGACCGCACCATGATGTACCGCGACCTGTCGGATGCGGATTTCGTCAAACGCTGCGAGCGCCACGTCGCGGCCATCAACAAAGGCATCGACGGCATTCCGAAGGACCGCGTGCGGCTGCACATCTGTTATGGAAACTGGGAAGGCCCGCACATCCATGACATTGCGCTGGAGAAGATTCTGCCGGCGCTCTACCAGGCCAAGGTCGGCGCGCTGTCGATCGAGTTCTCCAATCCGCGCCATGCCCACGAATATGCCGCGCTCAAGCGCGTGCCGTTTCCGAAAGACATGATCCTTATTCCCGGCGTGGTCGAGACCACCTCGAATTTCGTCGAGCATCCCGAAGTGGTGGCGCGGCGGATCGAGGAGGCGGTCGCCACCGTCGGCGACCGCGAGCGCGTCGTCGCCTCGAGCGATTGCGGCTTCGGCACCTTCACCCGGCGCGAATGGGTCATCGAGCCGGTGGTGTGGCTCAAGCTCAAGGCGATCCGCGCCGGCGCGGATATCGCATCCGCCCGGCTTTGGGGTAAAAGGACGGCCGCGTAATCTCAAAGTCAGGACAGGAAAACATACCGTGATTGATCTCTATACCTGGACCACGCCGAACGGCCGCAAGGCCTCCATCGCGCTCGAGGAATTCGGCCTGCCCTATACCGTGCACCCGGTCGATATTTCCAAGGACGAGCAGTTCAAGCCGGAATTCCTCAAGATCAGCCCCAATAACCGCATCCCGGCGATCGTCGATCGCGACAACGGCATGAGCCTGATGGAATCCGGCGCGATCCTGATCTATCTCGCCGACAAGACCGGCAAGCTTCTGCCGAAGTCCGGCGAGGCGCGCTACCACACCATCGAATGGCTGATGTGGCAGATGGGCGGGCCCGGCCCGATGTTCGGTCAGGTGCATCACTTCGTCAAATACAACCCGGGCAAGGCGCCCTATGCCGAGGAACGGTATCTGAAAGAGGCGCACCGGCTCTATGGCGTGCTCGACAAGCGGCTCGCCGAGCACGACTACGTCGCCGGCGACTATTCCATTGCCGATATCGCGATCTGGCCGTGGGTCTCGCGCTTCGAGTGGCAGACCGTCGATCTCAACAAATACCCCAACGTCAAGCGCTGGTATGTCGCCATCGCCAATCGTCCGGCGGTGCAGAAGGGTTACAAGGTGCCCAAGGATATGGGGCCGATTCCCATGCCGTAAGGCCGGGTCGCAAAACAGGGTCGCGAGACAACCCCGCAACACAAGTCCGTAAGATAGCTTACGTTTCCCCGGACGCGGTGCAGCGCCAACAGCGCTTCGGCGCGCGGTGCACCGCCGATCCGGGGGGCCTTGCCGGCGCGGCGGTTCAAGGCTCTGAACTTGCGAGTGTTGGAATCCGCGGCGCATCGCCCGCTATGCTATGTGCTGCACAGCGTCCAAGAAACAGATATAGTGAAGAGAACCCAGGGAGCCTGCCATGGACGACATCACCAGGCGTGATCCGGTCAAGATCACCGCAGAAGACATCAATCCGCGCTACAATTGGGGCCGCCATTTGCCGGTGCTCGGCACGATGGGGGTCGATTTCGAGGAGCGCGTCGATTACCGGCGCATGCACCGCTATCGGCTCGGCCGCGCGCAGGCGGCGCTGGAGGCCTCCGATCTCGGCGCGCTGCTGCTGTTTGACGACAACAATATCCGCTACGTCACTTCGACCAAGATTGGCGAGTGGGCGCGCGACAAGCTTTCGCGCTTCGCGCTGTTGGTGCGCGGCGGCGATCCCATCCTCTGGGATTTCGGCTCGGCCGCCGTCCATCACAAGCTCTATTCGCCGTGGCTCAAGCCCGAGAACTGCAAAGCCGGCCTTGTCGGCCTGCGCGGCACCGTCGATCCCGCCTTCGGCCTGATGAAGCGCCATGCCGAGGAAATGGCCTCGATCCTCAAAGAGGCCGGCGTCGCCAAAATGCCGATCGGCGTCGACATCATCGAGCCGCCGATGATGTTCGAGCTGGAAAAGGCCGGGCTGAAGATCAAGGACGGCCAGCAGATCATGCTCAGCGCGCGCGAGGTGAAATCCGCCGACGAGATCGCGCTGCTCAACCGCGCCGCCGCCATGGTCGACGGCGCCTATGATCTGATCAACGAGAAACTGCGTCCCGGCGTGCGCGAGAACGACATCGTCGCCGAGGTCAACAAGTTCCTCTACACCCATGGCTCCGACGACGTCGAAGCGGTGAATGCGATTTCCGGCGAGCGCTGCTCGCCGCACCCGCACAATTTCACCGATCGCATGATCCGCCCGGGCGACCAGGCCTTCTTCGACATCCTGCAGTCGTTCATGGGCTATCGCACCTGCTACTACCGCACCTTCAACGTGGTGCGCGCCACCGACGACCAGCGCGACGCCTACAAGAAGGCGCGCGAATGGCTCGACAATGCCATCGACCGGATCAGGCCCGGCGCCTCGACCGCGCATATCTGCGAAGTGTTCCCGAAGGCGCACGAGTTCGGCTTCCCCGACGAGATGGCGGCTTTCGGTCTGCAATTCGCCCACGGGCTCGGCCTGAACCTGCACGAGCGGCCGATCATCTCGCGCGTGGTGTCGATGGATCACCCGACCGAGATCAAGGAAGGCATGGTGTTCGCCATCGAGACCTATTGCCCGGCCAAGGACGGCTACTCGGCCGCGCGCATCGAGGAAGAGGTCGTCGTCACCGACAAGGGCTGCACGTTGATCTCGCTGTTCCCGGCGGAGGACCTGCCGATTTCGGCGAAGTATTAAGCCACGCGGTCCGTGATGGCCGGACTTGTTCCGGCCGTCACGTCTTCCTTTCGCTACGAGGCGACGCAGAATCAAAACGGCCGGGCATCGACCCGGCCGTTTTTAGTTTCAGCGATAGTGCGGCGCTTACTGCCAATTGAACTTGTAGTGGATGCCCGACATCACCGTCTGCTGTGACGGCTGCAGCTTCAGAGCGAACGTCGAGCCGACGACCGGCAAGGTCGTGCTGTTGTAGCTCGCAAAGCGATATTCGGTGTTGAAGTACAGTCCCGGAATGGACTGGATCTTGGTCTCGATACCGGCGCCGGTGAACCAGCCGCCGAAATTGTGCGAGGCGGTCGACAACGCGACGCCGCCGATCGGCTGCAGGTTCATGCCGTTGAAATGCGCCTGGCTGTAGCCGCCGCTGAAATACGACAGGATGTCGGGCGTGATCAGCCAGCCGATGCGGGCGCCGACGTCCCAGAAGGATTTCTCCTTCTCGACGCCGGTCAGCGTGGTGAAGCCTCCGCCAGCGGGCGCCGCCGTGAAATTCGACGTGCCGGTCATGTTGCCGAAGTCGTAATCGGCGAACGCGCCGGCGACCAAATTGAAATTCCACAGGGCGAACTGATAGTCGTAGCCGGCCACGGCCTGACCGAGCCAGCCTCTGCCGCCATTGTTGGTCGTGCCCTGGATGACGCCTCCGGCAGGGACGACACTCGAATTCATGTCCCACACGCCGTAGCCCCAGCCGCCGCCGACATAGAAGCCGGTCCATGAAGGCGGCTGCACAACTGCCGGCGCCACATACGGCGCCGGTGCAGGTGCCGGAAGATCGGCGGCATTCGCCGCACCGATCAAAGCCAACAGAGCCGCACTGCCAAGAAGAAACTTTTTCATCCCCGCCTCCCGTCGCATCCGCGCGCAATATACAGGTCTTTGCCGGACAATGCTTGAGAACAAACGTCATGGTCCGGCTTTTGCCGAGCCGATTGTTTGAATTTCCCGGCCTGTGGATTTGCCGCCACACCCCCGTGCGGTATCAAGTTACTGAAATTCATTATCTTTTCACCATAGCGCCACGCCGCCGGCCGGGGCCGGAGTTCCGCCGCGCGAGCCCGGCACGCCGGCGCCGCGCACGGCGCAAAATCGGTCGCGTCGGATATCCGGCAAAATTCACGCGCCGATCGGCACGGGGTGAGTCGGCGGAAACCGCCGACAGCCCGGTCGCGAATTGCGGAAATGACGGTCAGGCGATCGGCTAATGCGCAACATTCGCGCTCGTGCCTTGGAGCGCCGCGAGCCGCAATTCCATCGCGTGCTTGAGATTATACTGCGGATTGCCGAACGACGTGTTGCGCGCGGCGATGAAGTCGCGCTGCTCCTGGCGCAGTTGCTTGAGCGCCTTGCCGCTGTGCGTCGCCAGCGCCGCGCGGTAGGCGGCGTCGATCTCGCGATCGAGCCGCGCCAGTTCCGGATCGGAACAGATCGCCTTTTCGACGGCGCGGTGCGCCGCGCCGCAGTCGAAGGTCGGCAGCACGATGGCGGAAGCGTCGCCGCCGGCGGCAAGGCGCCGGTCGCGCTTCTGCCGCGCATCGGCGAGATTTTCGGCGGTCAGGTCGGATTGCGGATCGATGCGCAGCGCCGCCTGATAATCGGCGATGGCGCGGTCGAGATCGCCCTTCTTGTCATAGGCGGCGCCGCGATTGTTGTAGGCGAGCGCAAATCCCGGATCGAGCGCGATGGCGCGATCGTAATCGGCGATGGCGCGGTCGAGATCGCCTTTGCGATTGTACGAATCACCGCGGTTGGTGAGGAAATTCGCCCGCGGCTTGAGCCGGATCGCCTCGTTGTAGTCGGCGATGGCGCGGTCGTAGTCGCCGTTCGCCGCATAGTCGAGGCCGCGGTTGTCGAAAAACTCCGGATATGACGGATCGATCTTGATCGCGCTGGTCTCGTCGGCGATGGCCTGCTCGATCCGGCCGAGCTTCTTATAGGCTGCGCCGCGATTGGTGTAGGCGCGCGCATTCTTCGGATCGAGCCTGATCGCGTCGTTCAGGTCCGCGATCGCGGCCTGGTAATCGCCCTTGGAATAATTGGCGGCGCCGCGATCCATATAGGCGAGCGAATCGCCGGGGCTGAGCCGCAGCGCTTCGTTGTAATCGGCGATGGCGCGATCGTACTGCTTGTTGTCGAAGAAGACGTCACCGCGCTTCTCGAAGGCTTGCGCATCGTTCGGATCGAGCCGCACCGCTTCGTTGGCGTCGGGCAGCGCCTTGTCGAGCCGGCCCATGGTCCGGTAGGTGTTCGAGCGCTCGCGCCAGGCCGGCTCGTTTTTCGGATCGAGCGCCACGGCGCGGTTGAGATCGGTCAGCGCGGTCTCGGTCCTGCCGATGGTCCAGTAGATCGTGCCGCGGTTGACCAGAGCCGCGGCCTGCGCCGCCGGCTGGTCCTTGAGCGCGTCGATCAGCGCGCTGCAGGCCTCGATGCGCCGCTGCGGCGGAAACGCTTCATCGTCCTTCGACGCGCAAATGTCGGCATTGCCGGCCTCCGCATCGGCCGCTGAAAGCGTGGCGAAGGACGAAACGCCACCGAGCAGGCAGGCGGCGAGAAGCGGAACGGCGCGGAACATGGAGGTCTCCTGTCGGCCAGAGCATCCAAGCGCGCGAAGCGTTGAATCGCCGTCGCGCCGAGGCCGGCCGCATCTTAGTCGCCTGCGGGCTCGAAAAGGTTTCTCGGCTGGGGTAAGTGCTTGCCGGGGCGGGACATCCAGCGACGGGCCAATTCGGCCCCAATTCCTTGAAAGCGAGACCGAATATGGCTTCCGACGCGTTGCCCAAAATCGCCATTGCCGAACGCTTGGCGCAGAAAATCTGCGCGCTCGATGCGGCGAAACTGCCGGCGGCGGTGCGTGAGAAATGCGAACAACTCGTCATCGACGTGGTCGGTCTCGCCGTCACCGCCCGCAACGAAGACTATGTCAGGGCCGTACTGGCGGCCTGTGACGACGACGGGCCCTGCACCGCGATCGGCCACGGCCGAACGTTGAGCGCGGCGGCGGCCGCCATCGTCAACGGCACGGCGATCCACGGCGAGGATTTCGACGACACGTTCGAAGGCGGCCCGATTCATACCGGCGCGGTCGTGGTGCCTGCGGTGCTGGCGGCGTGCGAGCGGCACAAGCTCTCGGGCGACGCGGCCCTGCTCGGCATTGCGGTCGGCGTCGAGACCATGTGCCGGCTTTCCACCGTCGCGCCGACGCTGACGCACAAGGCCGGATTTCATCCGACCGCGGTGTTCGGCGCGGTGGGCGCCGCCGCCGGCGTCGGCGCGGCGCTGAAGCTCACCGAACGGCAGATGGTCGATGCGCTCGGCACCGTCGGCTCGATGGCATCCGGCATTATCGAATATCTCGCCGAAGGCGCCTGGACCAAGCGGCTGCATGCCGGCTGGGCGGCGCAATCGGGCCTGCGCGCCGCGCTGCTCGGCCGCGCCGGTTTCTTCGGTCCGCGCACGGTGTTCGAAGGCGTGCACGGCTTCTTTCACGGTTTCGCCAATACGACCAAAGGCGATTATGCATTGATCGCGGACACGTTGGGCAAGGAATGGGTGACCGAGACGCTGGCCTTCAAGCCCTATCCCTGCGGGACCATGACGCATCCCTATATCGATTGCGCGCGGCGTCTGGCGAAACGCGTCAAGGCCGACGACATCGCCGACATTGTCTGCGAAGTCGGCGAGGGCACGGTGCACCGCCTGTGGGAGCCGCTCGCGGCCAAACAGAAGCCGGCCAACGGCTATGCCGGAAAATTCTCGACGCCCTATTGCATCGCCGCGGGTTTTGTCCGCGGCAATGTCGGCCTGGGCGATTTCGCCGATGCGGCGGTGAAGGATCCGCAAGTGCTAGCGCTCGCCGGCAAGGTGCGGTTTGCGATCGATCCGAATAATCCCTATCCGAAGAATTTCACCGGCCACATCCGCGCCACCTTGCGCGACGGCTCGGTGATCGAAGAGCGCCAGCCCTATATGCGCGGCGGCGCGCAGGAGCCGCTGACCCGCGCCGACATCGAGCAGAAGTTTTTGCTCAATGCCAGGCATGGCGGCTGGAACGACGCACGCGCGAGCGCGGCGCTGACGCTGATCGGCAGCCTGTTCAAGGGGCCGGTGAATCTGGCGTTGCTGCGGGAATGATCCAATTCGTCACCAGGATGATCCTCGACGCCGGCCTTCGCCTCGCGCGTTTTCGCCGCGATGCGAGGCGCCCATTGATGCTCATCGGCGCCCCGTGCCGGGCGGCTCTGTTACGCCCTCTCCGATCGCTGTCTCTTTTATGTTGACAATTGTCACTGATCTGGATACAACAGTCCCGCTCGCTCGTTGCGGGACGTATCCGGATGCGATCCGACATACGGAGCGAGTGCGGTGCCCGCGGGCGGTCTCGCAAACCGCTCCCGGGCGGCTTTGGGCATCATGTCGCCGGTAATTCGTGGCCGGCCGTGCGGTGCGCACTGGACTGGGACAGGCAGGGGCGGGTAACGCCCGCCTAGCAGAATAATCGTGGCGGCCGCGTCCCAGGAAGCCTGGCCTGAAGCTGGACGGGGATGTTCCGACATCTCCAGCAAGAGCCGCGGTGGAACGCCGACAGGCGAGCGTGCTCCGCCGAGCACGCTGCCGCATCCGATGATGCGGACGGTCGGACTACGCGTCTGTCGGCGTTCCGCTTCCCGTTCTTTGGTTTGTTCTCTTCGTCATCGGCCGGCATGGCGGTTCAAGAATGGTGTCAATGGCGTCACTTCGTTCCGCCCAAGGTGCCACGATCCGGCAGTCCGTGCGGCAGCGAGACGGGACCGGACTACTTTCCGGCCCGCACTCCGCAAGCCGGCATGGATCACCGGAACAAGTCCGGCGACGACGAACGGAGGACGTTGCCATGCGACGCCGGGCCGGGCGTCGGGGTCAGGTTGCTCATGACCCTTATGCCTTCCCGTACCCTTTCCCTTCCCGTCGGGGCACGATAAAGCCTTGAAATCTAGATGGTTAATCGGGTCTTAACCTCGCCGCACCTATGGTATGCCGTGCTTGAAGCGGCGGGGCCCCGCTGTTTGCGATGTACAGGATGAGTATTCAGGACAGCTCCACGCCGTTTCGCGCACCGAATGCGCGCTCGCCCTTTGTGCGTTTGCGGGAACTGCTCGGCGACACGCCGCCGGGCAAGCCCGCGATCAGCCTTGCGGTGGGCGAGCCGCAGCACGCCATTCCGTCCTTCGTGGGACCGGTGATTGCCGCGCATGTCAACGAATTCGGCCGCTATCCGATGAACAAGGGGCTCGATGCCTTCGGCGAAGCCGTGGCCGCCTGGCTCAACAAGCGCTTCGTGCTCGAAAGCGCGGTCGATCCCGTGCACGAAGTGCTGGTGCTCAACGGCACGCGCGAAGGGCTTTTTCTCGCAGCCCTCGCCGCGAAGAACTATGTGCCGCCGCGCTCCGGCAAGCCCGCCGTGCTGATCCCCAATCCGTTCTATGCGGCCTATGCCGCGGGCGCGGTCGCCGCCGATTGCGAGCCGGTCTATTTGCCGGCGACCCGAGAGACAGCCTTTCTTCCCGATCTCGATGCGCTCACCGACGAACTCCTGTCGCGCACGGTCGCGGTCTATCTCGCGTCGCCGTCCAATCCGCAGGGCGCAGTCGCCGATCTTGCTTATCTGGAAAAGCTTGCCGCGCTGGCGCGCCGCTTCGGCTTCGTCATTCTCGCCGACGAATGCTATTGCGAGATCTATACCGAAGACGCGCCGCACGGCATGCTGGAGGCGGCCGGACGCGATTTCCAAAACGTCGTCGTCTTCCACTCGCTGTCGAAACGCTCGAACCTGCCCGGCCTGCGCATCGGCTTCGCCGCCGGCGACCGCAAGTTTCTGGCGAGCTTCCTCGAATTGCGCAACGTCGCGGCGCCGCAAGTGCCGACGCCAATGCAGCGCGTCGCCATCGCCGCCTATAACGACGAGACGCATGTCGAGGAGAACCGGCGGCTCTATCGCGAGAAATTCGATCTCGCCGATCAGATCATCGGCGACCGTTACGGCTATCGGCGGCCGGCCGGCGGATTTTTTCTCTGGCTCGACGTTTCCGCGCATGGCGGCAGCGAGAAGGCGACGCGGCTGTTGTGGCGCGAAGCCGGCCTGCGCGTCGTGCCGGGCCGTTATCTGGCGCGCGAGCAGGCCGACGGCAGCAATCCCGGCGCGGATTATATCCGCGTTGCCATGGTGCAGGACAACGAGACCACCGCCGAGGCGATGCATCGTCTCGTCGCGGTGCTGGGTTAGAGCAGATCGATGAAGTTCACGCGTCGTTGCCACGAGCGAAGCGATGAAGCCGTCCAGCGCGGTACCGCCGCGCCGGATTGCTTCGCTGCGCTCGCAATGACGATAAAGCGGTGGCGGCGATGTCGATGATCGACCGCAGCCTTGACGGCATGGCCGCCTTGTCCGGCCAGCTTGGCGTCATGATGCGCCGGCGGCTGCGCGAGCTTACCGGCATCGCGCTGATCAGCATCGCGATGATGGCGGCCCTGTCGCTGGCAAGCTGGTCGGTGCAGGACCCCTCGCTGAGCCACGCCACCGATGCGCCGGTGCACAATCTGCTCGGCGTGCCGGGCGCGATCGCTGCCGATCTGATGATGCAGCTTCTGGGGCTCGGCTCGCTGGCGCTGCTGCTGCCGGTCGCGACTTGGGGTTATCGGCTGCTTGGCCACCGCCGGCTCAGCCATGAGCGGCTGCGCCTGATGGTCTGGCTGTTCGGCGCGATCTTGAGCGCGGCCTTCGCCTCCTGCCTGCCGCGCAGCCCGCATTGGCCGCTGCCTTCGGGACTCGGCGGTGTGGTCGGCGATGCGATCCTGCGCCTGCCCACGGTGTTGCTGCACATGCAGCTTGCCGGCACCTCGCGGTTCGTCGCCGCGCTCGTGCTCGGCTTTGCCGCGCTGATGACGTTCGGCGTGGCGGCCGGAATCATTCTCGGCGGCGAGGCGCAGGATTACGACGACTACGACGAGGACGAAGACGAAGAAGCCGAGGACGATGAGGAAGACGAGGAGCGCGACAGCGCCTGGATCTCGCTCGGCTTCATCGAACATCACCTCTTGAGCTTCCGCGCCGCTTTTGCGCGGTTCCTCGGCCGGCTGTTGTTCCGCCGCGAGCGCACGCCGATGCCGTCGCATGACGGCATGGCGCGGCGCCGGATCGAGCCGCGCTTCGAAGGCTCCGCGTCCGGCGCCGATGTCGCGGACGAAGATGACGCCGAGGACGACGAGGAGGAGGACAGCGCGCCGCGGGCACGCAAGGCGCGCGCGCCGGCAAAGCCTGCGCGCCGTTCTTCGAGCGGCTTTCAGACGCCGTCGCTCAATCTTCTGGCCGCGCCGCGCGCCAACGAGCGTGCGACTTTGAGCACGGCTGAAATTCAGGAGAACGCCGGCCGGCTCGAAGGCGTGCTCGGCGATTTCGGCGTCCGCGGCGAGATCATCAACGCGCGGCCGGGCCCGGTGGTCACGCTCTACGAATTGGAGCCGGCGCCCGGCATCAAATCCTCGCGCGTGATCAGTCTCGCCGACGACATTGCGCGCTCGATGAGCGCGCTCTCGGCGCGTGTCGCCGTGGTCTCCGGCCGCAATGCCATCGGCATCGAATTGCCCAATCCGGTGCGCGAGAAGGTCTATCTGCGCGAGCTTCTGGCGTCACGCGACTATGCCGAGACGAGCTTCCGCCTGCCGCTGTGCCTGGGCAAGTCGATCGGCGGCGAGGCGGTCATGGTCGATCTCGCCCGCATGCCGCACCTGCTCATCGCCGGCACCACCGGCTCGGGCAAGTCGGTTGCCATCAACACCATGATCTTGAGCCTGCTCTACCGGCTGCATCCGGATCAGTGCCGGCTGATCATGGTCGATCCGAAAATGCTCGAACTCTCCGTCTACGACGGCATTCCGCATCTGCTCACGCCCGTCGTCACCGATCCGAAAAAGGCGGTGGTGGCGCTGAAATGGGCGGTGCGCGAAATGGAAGAGCGCTACAAGAAAATGTCGAAGCTCGGCGTGCGCAACATCGACGGCTACAATGCGCGCGTCGCCGAAGCGGCCAAGAAGGGCGAGAAGCTCAACCGCACCGTCCACACCGGCTACAACCGCGAGACCGGCGAAGCGATCTATGAGAACGAGGAGCTCGATCTCGAGCCGCTGCCCTATATCGTCGTCATCGTCGACGAAATGGCCGACCTGATGATGGTCGCCGGCAAGGACATCGAAGGCGCGGTGCAGCGGCTCGCGCAGATGGCGCGTGCCGCCGGTCTGCATGTGATCCTGGCGACGCAGCGGCCGTCGGTCGATGTCATCACCGGCACGATCAAGGCGAATTTCCCGACCCGAATTTCTTTTCAGGTCACGTCCAAGATCGACAGCCGCACCATTTTGGGCGAGCAGGGCGCCGAGCAACTGCTCGGCCAGGGCGACATGCTCTACATGGCGGGCGGCGGCCGCATCAGCCGCGTGCACGGGCCGTTCGTGTCGGACGAGGAAGTCGAGAAAGTCGTGCGCCATCTCAAGGCGCAGGGCGCGCCGGAATATCTCGAAGCCGTCACCGCCGAAGAGCCGACCGACGCCGACGGCAACCCTGTCTTCGATTCGACCGCCATGGGCGGCGCCGAAGGCGGCGATCTTTACGCGCAGGCGGTGGCCATCGTTACCCGCGACCGCAAGGCCTCGACGAGCTATATCCAGCGCCGGCTGCAGATCGGCTATAACCGTGCCGCCTCGCTGATGGAGCGGATGGAACAGGAGGGGGTCGTCGGCCAGCCCAATCACGCCGGCAAGCGTGAAATCCTGGTCGAAGGGCCGGAAGAAAATCCGTTCTGAGGCGGATCGTGCCGAGACGGCCGGCAAGGCCCGGCTCGCGCGACCGTCTCTCAAGTCCCGGCCTGTCTTGGCCTATTGAGAACTTGGCCTATTGAGAATCGGGCGTTTCGTCTTTAATTCTAGCCGCGAATTCGCCATACCGCTCCCGTAGCGGATTGGGTTGTTGCGGGCTTCGCTCGAGCACGATCCCGAAAAGCTTGCCGTCGGACCGGATCCGAGGGCGGAAACGAGTTTTCGGAAAATTCATGCTCAGACGAAAAATCAGCGTTTTTCAGCGGGAGAGGGATATGGCGGCCATCCGTGCTGCGAAGCTTCATAAGGCAATCGTTTTCGCGGCACTGGCTTATGGTGTTGCCGGCGGTTTCGCCTTCGCGCCGGCTCTTGCCGAAAACGTGCCGCTGCCGACGCCGGCGCCGCAGCAAAAGAGCGCTCCCGCTCCGGCCGCGGTCGGCGCGACGCCTGCCGCTTCCCCCGCCGCCGCCAGCGATACGCAGCAAAAACCGCCGGGCTTCTTTCCGTTCAGCCTGCCGTTCGGCAAGGATTCTAATTCCGGCTCGGGCGCGGCGAGTCAGCAGGCCACCGCTTTCGACGCCAAGCAGCGCGCGCTGCTCGACAAGGTCTCCGCCTATCTGACCAGCGTGCAGACCATGGTCGGCAATTTCGTGCAGATCGGGCCGGATGGCAGTCGCACCGAAGGCTCGTTCTACATTCAGAAGCCGGGCAAGGTGCGCTTCACCTACAATCCGCCGAGCCCGATCGACATCATCGCCGACGGCTCCTCCGTGGTCGTGCGCGACCGCAAGCTCGCGACGCAGGATCTCTATCCGCTGTCGCAGACGCCGCTCAAATATCTGCTTGCCGACAAGATCGATCTGTTGCGTGACACCAATGTCGTCAGCGTCACCACCGACGACACTTTCACCACCGTGGTCATCGAACAGAAGCAGGTCATGATCGGCACCAGCCGGCTGATGATGATGTTCGACGCCAAGGATCTGAGCCTCAAGCAATGGACGGTCACCGACCCGCAGGGTTTCGACACGACGGTCGCGGTCTATAACCTCGACACCACGAAGAAGCCGGATCCGAATCTGTTCGTGATCAATTACGCCCGTGATGCGGGCAGCATCAGCAATCAGTAATCTGTGGCCGGCGATCAGATCGCGGTTGGCGGGAATGCCGGCCGCTATCTATATTGCGTGCGATCCAACCATCGATTTTCTGGTTTCTGACTCCTGATCGTGCAACTCACCGTCACAACCTGGAACATCAATTCGGTGCGGCTGCGCATCGATCTTGTCGCCAAATTCATCAAATCGGCGCGGCCGGATGTTCTGTGTTTGCAGGAGACCAAGTGCCCGGACGATGCCTTTCCGCTCAAGCGCTTCAAGCGGCTCGGCTATGAGAATGTCGCGCTCAACGGCCAGAAGGGCTATCACGGCGTCAGCGTGATTTCGCGCTTGCCGTTCGCGCAAACCGGCGTCCAGAACTTCTGCGGCAAGACGGATTGCCGGCATATTTCCGTCGTTCTCGGCGAACGCGCAGGTCTGCGCGATCCGGTCACGCTGCACAATTTCTATGTTCCCGCGGGCGGCGATCTTCCCGATCCGCAGGCGAATCCGAAATTCGCGCATAAGCTCGGCTTTCTCGACGAGATGCGCGACGCGGCAGCAATCCGGCCGGAAAAGTCGGAGCGCGCGATCCTTGTCGGCGATCTCAACGTCGCCCCGCTCGAACACGACGTGTGGAGCCACAAGCAGATGATCCGCGTGGTGTCGCATACGCCGGTCGAATGCGAGAAGCTGACCGCGGCGCGCAACGCCGGCGGCTGGATCGACAGCATGCGGGAACTGACGCCCGAGCCGGCCAAGCTCTATACGTGGTGGAGCTATCGCTCGCCGGATTGGTTTACGGCCGACAAAGGCCGCCGCCTCGATCATGTCTGGACCTCGCCCGGGCTCGCCGACCGGGTCTCGGCGATCGCTATCGCCAAGCACTATCGCGGCGCCGAACGTCCGTCCGATCATGTTCCGGTGACGGCGACGATCGAAGTGTGAGCGTGGCTTATTGCGGACCGGTGCCGCGCGCCAGGGCGGCGCGGACGTTTTCCATCTCGCGCGCCCATTGATCGGCGCGGATGGCGATCAATTCGCGCAGGCGCTGCGCTGCGTCGGGAAAGCTTTCGAGCATTTTGAGGAACATTGCGCGTGAAATGCGCAGCACCAGCGATGGCTCGCGCGCGGTCGCGGTTACCGGCCGCACCGTTTCGGCGAGCAGCGCCGCCTCGCCGAGTAACGTCGCCACGCCGGCGGTGATCTCCGGCTCGTTGAGCCGGCCAGAGCTGAGGGTGAACGAGCCCCGCTGCACGATATAGGCGCAGTCGGCGGCATCGCCGACACTGAACAGCACTTGGCCTTCCTCGACGGTGTAGCTCTCGGCGCCGATGGCAAGGATGCGCAATGCTCCGGCGCCGAGGCGGCGAAGGATGGGAACGCGCTCAAGAAACGCGATGTCGTCCTCGATCGTCATAAGGTTCCGCGATCAGGGGACCAGTTTGTAGCCGCCGGCCTCGGTGACCAAAATGGCGGGCGCCGCCGCATCCTTCTCGATTTTCTGCCGTAACCGATAAATATGCGTTTCCAGCGTGTGCGTGGTCACGCCGGAATTGTAGCCCCATACCTCCTGCAGCAAGGTTTCGCGCGACACCGGCTTCTGTCCGGCGCGATAGAGATAGCGCAGGATCGAAGTCTCCTTTTCAGTCAGCCGCACCTTGCTGCCCTTGGGATTGAGCAAAAGCTTCGAGCTTGGCCGGAACGTGTAAGGGCCGATGTTGAAGACGGCGTCTTCGCTCGCCTCGTGCTGGCGCAATTGAGCGCGGATCCGTGCCAGCAGAACGGCAAAACGGAAGGGCTTGGTGACATAATCGTTGGCACCGGATTCGAGGCCGAGAATGGTGTCAGAGTCGGTGTCGTGACCGGTCAGCATGATGATCGGCGCCTTGAATCCATTCTTGCGCAGGATACGCACGGCTTCGCGGCCGTCGATGTCGGGCAGGCCGACATCCATGATGACAAGGTCGATCTGACCGGTTTTGGCGGCTTGCACGCCTTTGCTGCCGTTTTCGGCCGCTACCGCCTGGAACTCCTCATGCAGCGAGAGCTGTTCCGTCAGCGCCTCGCGCAGCTCGGCATCGTCGTCGACGATCAGAATGGTCCGCGTATTCGGCATTACTCCGGCCCCTGCCGCTTTGTGCCCAATCGGGCGCGAAGTAGAACAAAAGACGATACAAGAGCAAGCGGCGGTTGGGAATCGGGCTTACTAAACCATGCGTAAAACTCAGTTGCGCAAATCTTATTCCAACGGGACCGCGCTGCGGCTGGTTCGCGTGACGCCGCGGCCGGGCCGGCGCAGCCAGGGTTGGCTCAAGGCGGGGAACAAGACTTTCCGCGTTGCGCTCGGCCGTTCCGGCATCCGGGCGTTGAAGCGCGAGGGTGACGGCGGCACGCCGACGGGAACTTTCCGCCCGGTGCGCCTGTGGTGGCGCGCCGATCGTCTGTCACGGCCGATGACGCGGCTGCCGGTGCGCCGAATCATGCCGGATGACGCTTGGTGCGAGGATCCCTCCGATCGCCGCTATAATCGGGCCTTCAAGCGCTCGGCCAATGAACCAGGCGACCGGCTGCGGCGCGACGACGGCCTCTACGATCTTATTATCGAAATCGACCACAATACTCGTCCGCGCGTCGCCAAGCTTGGTAGCGCGGTCTTCATCCATGTCGCCCGCGCGGCCTTTGGACCGACCGCCGGTTGCGTAGCGCTCCGCCGCAACGACCTCCTGAAAGTCCTGGCGCGAATCGGGCCGAAAACCCGAATCCAGATTCATTATTAGGCCCGGGCGTGCGGTCGTGCCCCGAAAATCGCGCTCCCGACGCGGACGTGAGTCGCGCCGAACGCGATCGCGGTCTCGAAATCGGCGCTCATGCCCATCGACAGTAATTTCAGGCCGTTGCGCCGGGCGATTTTCGCGGTGAGGGCAAAATGCGGCGCCGGCGCTTCGTCGTGCGGCGGGATGCACATCAGGCCTGCGATATCGAGGCCGTACGTCGCGCGGCAGGCCGCAACAAAGCCGTCGGCATCCTGCGGCAGCACGCCGGCTTTTTGCGGCTCGGCGCCGGTATTGATTTCGACGAACAAAATAGGCCGGCGGCCCTGTTTTTGGATTTCCTTGCTCAGGGCCTCGGCGAGGCTCGCGCGGTCGAGTGAGTGGACGGCATCGAACAGAGCCACCGCCTCGCGGGCTTTGTTGGATTGCAGCGGCCCGATGAGGTGAAGCTCGAGGCCCGGATATTGCGCGATCAGCGGCGGCCATTTGGCCTTGGCTTCCTGCACCCGATTCTCGCCGAAAATACGCTGACCCGCCGCGATCACCGGCGTGATCTCCTCGGCATCGAACGTTTTTGAGACCGCAACCAGGGTGACAGTCGAAGGATCGCGTGCGGCCTTGCGGCAGGCTGATGCGATGTCCTGGCGTACCGCCGCGATGCCGGCCTCCCGCTCCATGGTTACCATTTTGTCAACGCCCCTCGCATCGATTCAAATTTTAGCTTCGCGGCAAAATTCATTTTTACGGGTCTCCTGTAGCTTGCGGAACCTGGGGCAGGGGGACTGTGGGATGCCTTACGGCGAACCCAAATCCAAAAAAGCCGAAGTGCCGAGCAAGCCGATGCTCAGCATTCGCGCGCGCCTCATCGTCCTTGCGCTCATCGCCATTGCTCCGCTCATGATCGAGCGTGTCCACGGCCTCGAAGAAGCACGCGCCATCCGCACCGAGCGCGCCAACAACGACGTGATCGATCTTGCCCGCCGTGGCGCCGAATCGCAGCGTCAGATCATCTATTCGGTGCGTTCGCTGTTGCAGATCGTCTCGCGCGTCTATGCCAAGATGCCGCTCGATTCAAGCAGCTGCAATCAATATCTCGCCGACCTGACCACGAACATTCCGTGGATCCGCGATCTCTCGGTTGCCGGCAGCGACGGACGGATCAAGTGCTCGACCCAGCAGTCCGCACTCGGCTTGAATATTTCGGATCGCCCGTATTTTCAGACCGCGCTCTCCGCGCGCGATTTCGCGCTCAGCGACTACATGATCAGCCGCACCAATGACGTGCCGAGCGTGGTCGCGACTTACCCGATCATCAAGGATGGCGGCTCGCCCGGCGTCGTGCTGGGCGTGATCAATCTGCAATGGATCGGCGATCTGGCTGCCGCGGCTGCACAGCATTCCGGCGCCGCGGTGCTCTTGCTCGACAGCGCCGGCACTCTTGTGGCCGGCTCGGCCGACCAGCAGGCCTATATCGGCAAGCGCTTCGCCGACAGCGAATTGGCGCGGCAAATGCTCGCCAAAGACAGCGGCACGATCACGGTTGCGGGTCTCGACGGCGTGCAGCGGATTTTCGCTTATGTCCGCGTGCCGTGGACACAGGCGCGGCTCGCGGTCGGTCTCAACGAGAGCGCGGTACATGCCGGCATCGATCACGAGATCGATATCGCGTATCTGCAGCTCGTTGCGTTTGGATTGTTCGTGCTTCTCATCGCCTGGTTCGGCGGCGAGCAATTGGTGGTGCGTCCGATCCGCTCGCTGGTGCGCACCGCGACCCGTTTCGGCCGCGGCGACCTGCATGTGCGCGCGACCCAAGAGCCCTGGGTGGCCGAGTTCGCGCCGCTGGCCGCGGCGCTCGACGATATGGCGGCCAAGCTCGCGGCGCGCGAAGAAGAGTTGCAGATTGCCAACCAGCATCTCGATGAACTGGCGAGCCTTGACGGGCTGAGCGGGCTTGCCAACCGGCGCGGCTTCGACCGTGAGATCGAGCGCGAATGGCGGAAGGCCGGCGATAGCGGTGCGCCGCTGGCGCTGATGATGGTCGATATCGACCACTTCAAGTTGTTCAACGATCGCTATGGCCACGTCTCGGGCGATACCTGCCTGCGCGCCGTCGGCGAAACGCTGTCGCTGGTGACTCTGGAAGAGGCCGTGCTGGTGGCGCGTTATGGCGGTGAGGAATTCGCGCTGTTGCTGCCCGGCCTCGATATCGGTCGGGCCGCGGCGCTTGCCGAGGAGGCGCGTCGGGCGATCGAAGATCTCATGATCATTCACGCGGAATCGCCGATCGGCCATGTGACGATCAGCATCGGCGTCGAATCGGCGGTGCCGCAGAAATCCCAGAGCTTTGCCGATTTGATCGAAGCGGCCGACCGCGCGCTCTACGACGCCAAGCGCGGCGGCCGCAATGCAGTGGTCGCTGCGGCGACGCCGGTCTCGTTGCGCGAAGCGTCGTAGAACGCCGGCGCGCGTCAGGCGCTTCGCGGCCTTGTCGGCGTCCCGGCCGGTTTCCGGACGGCCTTTTTCTTGCGGGCCTTGCGTTTGGCCCGCCGCTCGGGCGGCGCCCAGATCATGCCTTCGAGCTTCATGCCGTCGGGATCGGTGAAATAGACGGCGTAATAATTGCGTCCATAATATTCGCCCGGCGGATCGATCACGTTCATGTCGTTGTCGTTGAGAAAGGCGCCGAGCGCATCGACGTCCTTCCGGCTCGAAAGCTCGAAGGCATAGTGGTGAAAGCCGATATCGCCCTTGCGGTATTTGTGCCGCTTGCCTTGTTCGTCCGCGGCGGCAATCCAGAACAGCGTCTTGCCGTTGCTCCAACCGGCCATATCGGCGTAGTCGTATTTGAACTTGAAGCCGAGGAATTTGAGAAGCTTGGCGTAAAATTCCTTTGAGCGCTCGAAGTTGCCGACGCTCAAAACCAGATGATCAACGCCGACGACGCGGGGCATGGGCCAACTCCGACTCTGCTCTGCATTCCCTGTCCGAAGGAAGCCCGGCCACTGCTATGCGTGCGGCGCGCTACGACCGCGCGCCGGCCGCATCTTGCCTTGACCGGGCCCGCCGCTCAAAGTAACGCGAAACACGAAGGTCAAGAAGCGCCGCCCACGCGCCGCTGATAGGCGGGAACACCGGTGACAACGTGATGCCAAGCAACAACGTCATGCCACGTAGCAACGTCGTGCCGCGCACGCTGTTCGACAAAATCTGGGACTTTCATCGGGTCGGCCAGCGTGCCGACGGCCGCGATCTGCTCTATATCGACCGTCATGTCCTGCACGAACTGCATGCGCACCACGCCTTCGCGCAACTCGAAAAGCAGCAGCGCCCGGTGCGACGCGCCGATCTCACGTTCGCCGTGCAGGATCATACCGTCGCCACCAAGCCCGGCCGCGACGAGACCACCAATCCTTCGGGCACGGCCTTCATCAAGGCGATGCGCGAAGGGTGCCGCAAGAACGGCATCCGGCTGTTCGACGTGGACGATCGCGAACAGGGCATCTGTCATGTCGTCGCTCCGGAACTCGGCGTTGTGCTGCCGGGCGCGACGCATGCGGTTCCCGACAGCCACGCCAGCACGGTCGGCGGGCTGGGCGCACTCGCATTCGGCTGCGGCACCACCGAGCTCGGGCATATCCTGGCCACGCAAGTGATTGCGATGAAACGGCCCAAGCGCATGCGCGTGCGGCTCGACGGCGGCCTTGGCCGCCATGTCAGCGCCAAGGACATCGCGCTGCGGCTCATCGCCGAACTCGGCGTCGCCGGAGCGCGCGGCTTTGTCGTCGAATATGCCGGCTCCGCAATGGCGGCGATGCCGATCGAGCAGCGCATGACTTTGTGCAACCTCAATATCGAGATGGGCGGTCGCTCGGGCTTCGTTGCGCCCGACGACAAGACGTTCGCCTGGCTTGAGGGCCGGCCCTATGTGCCGCAGCGTGAAATGTGGGATCGGGCGCTGGCGCATTGGCGCACGCTCAAGACCGATGGCGAAGCCGCGTTTGACCGCGAAGTGACGCTCGATTGCGCAGCGCTCGAACCGCAGATCACCTGGGGCACCGATCCGAGCCAGGTCGTCGGCATTTCCGGCAAGGTGCCGGAGCCGGCTGCGATCGAATCCGGCCGGCGCGCCGCCGCCGAAAGCGCCTTCGCTTATATGGGCGTCTCGCCGGGAACGCCGCTGGCCGGGCTTCCCGTCCACCGCGTCTTCATCGGCTCCTGCACCAATAGCCGGCTGCCGGATCTCGAGGTTGCCGCCACAATCGTGAAGGGACGGCGCGTCGCCGATGGCGTTTTCGCCATGGTGGTGCCGGGCTCATCCAGCGTGAAGCGCGAGGCGGAAGCGGCCGGGCTCGACCGGATCTTCCGCGACGCCGGCTTCCTCTGGGGAGAGTCGGGGTGCTCGATGTGCGCCGGCGGCAACGGCGATCGCGGCGAGCCGGGCGAGCGGATCGTTTCGACCACCAACCGCAATTTCGAGAACCGCCAGGGACCGAAAGTGCGCACGCATCTGGCGAGCCCGGCGACCGCGGCGGCGAGCGCGATCGCCGGGCGCATTGCCGATGTGCGGCAATTGGTCGGCAACTAGGAGCACGCGATCCGATGCAGCCGTTCACGACGCATACCGGCATTGCCGCACCGCTTCTGGTCGACGACATGAATACCGACCAGATCGCGCCGTTCCTGCCGTCGCGCAGCCTCAAGGACGACTACAAGGTGATGCTGTTCCATCGCCAACGCTTTCGCGAGGACGGCAGCGAGATTGCCGGCTTCGTGCTCAACAAGCCGCAATTCCGCAATGCCGGCATCCTGGTGACGGGCAACAATTTCGGCGCCGGGTCGTCGCGCGAATCCGCGGTCTGGAGCATGCTCGCCAACAATATCCGCGTCATCGTGGCCAAGAGCTTCGCCGATATCTATCGCGAGAACTGCCTGCAAAACGGCTTGTTGCCGATCGTGCTCGATCCTGCCGTCGCCGACGGCTTCATTGCGCGCGTCGTAACGGTCGACGGCGCGGCGCCGTTCACGGTCGATCTCGCGAGCCAGCGTATTTCCGGCCCCGGCGGGGCGGATGTCAGTTTCGAAATCCCGGCCGCCGACCGCACGCGGCTGCTCGAAGGGCTCGACGATATCGGCATGACGATGAAACACGCCGAGGACATCGTGAACTGGGAGAAAGAGGCCGCGCTTGCGCAGCCATGGCTGCAGCAGGCGGCCGACTGCCGGCGTTAGAACACGATCCCGAAAAGGGGAAACCGAAAATCTAGCCGACCCGACACTTCTGGAAAAAGTGATAAGTCTCCGGCGCCTGCATCCACATCACCTGATAGGTCAGGCCGCCGTTCTTGTCGATCCAGGCTTTGATGTCGTCCGGATAAACTTCCAATAATTGCTGGGTGGCAAAAGCTATTGTGGCCAGATGAAAGCCCAGAACGCCATTTTCGGTCACGCAGATGTTCTTGCGCGGCACATAGCCGAGCAGCACCGTGCATGCCGAGAGACAAACACCCGAGATCCGTACATTCGGATGCTGCAGCGCGAGTTTCTGCCACTTCATCAAATAAAGGAAAACGAAACCGCCGCGATCGTTGCTGATGTCGATCGTCTCGGCGCGCGCCGCAGACGTGACGACGGTCAAGATGATGGCAAAAAGCAAACGCCAGGTTCGCACTGCGGTTCTCATTACGGCCTCGTCCTCCATCGAGCTTCCCGAGACGGCATAGACGGCGGGCGAGGCCGCCGAGTGTTCAAACGGCGGCGTGTCACATACAATGCGTCTTGCCGCGATGTGGAAATTCCGCCCCGTAAGCCAATTTAACACGTTACGCGCCGGTGGCCAAAGCAGCGATCAGCGGCGGCTGCGATTGCAATGAAGGAGACGCCTCAATGAGCGTACGCAAAAAGCTTCGCGCCATCATGTCGGGCAAACGGCTGGTCCTCATGCCTGGCGCTTACGACGGCTTGTCGGCCCGTATTATCGAGGCTGAGGGTTTTGAGGCGATTTGCGCTGGCGGCAATGCCGGCATCGGCTCGATGCTGGCGCAACCGGATACCGGCCAGTCGAATATGCGCGATTACGCCGATCATTATGCGCGGATCTGCGGCGCGGTGAATATTCCGGTCTATGTCGATGCCGATACCGGGTTCGGCGGCGTCAACAACGTCCGGCAGATGATTCGCGCCTTCGAGGCCGCCGGCGCCGCGGGCGTCTTCATCAGCGACCAGGTTTTTCCCAATCGCTGCGGCTACCTGCCGGGCAAACAGATCGTCCCGGTCGAGCAGGCGCTCGCCAAGCTCAAGGCTGCCCTCGATGCGCGGACCGATCCGGATTTCTTCATCTGCGGCCGTACCGACGCAATGGGTGTCGATGGCCTCAATGCGGCGATCGAGCGGTCGCAGCTCTTCATGGAGGCCGGCGCCGATATGGCGAAGCCCATCGGGGTCGACAATATCGCCGACATCAAGCGCGTGATCCGTGAAGTCCCGGGCCCGCATATGGCAACCCTGTCGCAAGCCGCCGGGCGAAAGGAACGCAGTCTCGAGGAATTGGCCGAAGCCGGCGTGGTTGCGGCGACGTTCCCGTCGCTGCCGATATTCGCGGCGGCGCACGCCGTGCGCAACGCGCTGCGCATCCTCAAGCGCGAGAATTCGATGACACCGACCTTCGACCAGCTTCTGACGCTCGATGAGTATTACGATCTGGTCGGGCTCAAGGACCAGTTGGCGCGCGAAGAAAGCTACGACCAGGCAGCCGCTGCCCTGGTCCGCAAACGTGCGGCCGAATAGCTGGTACCCTGTAAACGCACAGGTTGTGCACAGGCGCGGCGGTTCATTGGGGAAAAGTCGAGAATCTTATCCTGCCGGAGCGGTCGCAAGTCGCTCGGAGCAGCCGACCGCCGAAAGAGGATCTGCCGAAAAAAGGGCCGCCAAAAAGAAAGGGGCCGGCAACGAGGCCGGCCCTTCCCCCATACAATTGCTGTATGCAACTTACCCCTTGGTAACAACCGGCGGCGGGGCCTTACCCTTGCCGACTTGAGCGCAGCCGGCGATGCTCAGGAGAGCCAACACCGCGGCTGTTGCTAGAGCGAGCTTTTTCATGAAGAGAACTCCCCCTTGTCATGACACGCTTAACCATACGCGGGATGCCGCAAGTCCTCTAGTGCTGAAAAGACACACTCGCGATCTGATTGCATTGTGTTTTCAGTTCCATGCGGCATTTTTCGGCGTCCCAAGGTAGGTCGGCACCGCAGAAACGATGCGGTCGGCCTCTGGCCCATCAAACCTCCAAGATATTCCCGAAATGGCGGAGGCCGAGGTTCGAACCTGTCTGATTCCGGGTGCAGCGACGGCTTGACTCGCAAACGTTGCAAATATGACGCAGTGCAAGAATCTATGATGCCGTGCCGAACATTTGCCACGGGGGAAGGGCCAATTAGCGCTAGCATTGAGGCAACGGACGCGATGGACCCAGACCCGTCCGCTTGAACTGGCGGACAATCCGGGACAGCACCAAATCCGTGACCTCATCGGCTCGTTGGGTCATGTGGAGGGGATCATGCGGCACAAGCGAATCGATCGATTCTGTTCTGTCCGGCTGGCTGGCATCGCTACCGCGGCGGTTTTGGCAAGCTTGAGCTTCCAGTCGGCCTATGCGCAGAACAGCAACGCCAAGCCGTCGGGGATCGTGCGGCAGGGTCCCGGCGCGACGCTCTACACCAGCGGGTCGGGCCCGTACTACATCGAATTCCGCTCACGCTTCTCGTGGGATTACGGCCACACCTACATCGTTCACGGCAGAGTCGGCGAGGCGCCGACCCACGCCAGCGTCGCGGGACTGTCGCCGGTCGGCGACGATTCCACTTCCTGGGTGATCGGACATTACGTCCCGGTGCCCGCCGAAACCGGCTGGACCGACGGCGATCTCGAAGACAAGTACGTCACCGCGCGCTATCGCGTGCTGATGAGCAAAGAACAATATGATCGCGTGATGGCTTATGTCCGCGACTTGCAGGGTCGCTCGCATGTCTGGAGCGCGGAGCTTTATAACTGCAATGCTTTCGTCTCCGACATCGCCCGCGAGATGGGCATGAAAGTGCCGGCTTCGACGTTGATCTATCCGAAGATATTCATTACTCACCTGCGCCTGATGAACACCACCAATCCGAATGCCGACGCGACGCTGGTGAGCGACAACGTCAAGGAAATGAGCAACCCGACCCGCGACGGCCGGGCGATGATCATGAGCGGCGTTCACGCTATCCACCCCGATGGCACGCCGGTGACGGATGTGGCCGCGGCGTCGCCGCCGCCGAAGCCGGCACCGACGACGAAAGTCACCATCGGCGCCGTGCGGGTATCAAGCAAAACGACCGCATCCGCGCCTTCGCGCTAAAGACGGAACACCCGTGACACAATCAAGACTTACAGCGTTTGCCGCGCTGGCGGCCGGCTTGCTTCTTTCGGCTTGCGCCGCGGCTCCGGTTTCAACAGCACGCTCGTCGCCGCCTCCGAGTTCTTCACCGGACAATCCGATGTCGGGCCAATTTTCGGAGGCAACGACGCCTGCCGGCCCGCAACGCGATCTGACGGTGCAAGAAAAGAAGGTGATCATGGACGCGGTCGCGCCGTCATTGCGCAATCCGGGCTCGGCCCGCTACAAATGGGCGAAGTTCCCGATGATCGTTACCGAGAACACGGTGAATTATTGCGCGGTGGTCGACGCGCAAAGCCCTTATCCCGCGTATAACGGCGCGCAGGCCTATATCGTCGAGGCCGATGTGTCGGGCGGCCGCGTGACAGGCGCTACGATGGGACTCATCGCCGGGGGCAAGGACTTCGCAATCGTCGGCAAGATGTGCGCGAAGTACGGGCTCGACCCGAAGAAATCGAGCTGAGCAAAAAGCGTCGGCGATCTTCGCCCGCCGGCTCCCGCGCAAGCTGGAGCAAAATCGCGAAAGCGGAAACGGATCTCGGAAAAGATCGCGCTCGGGCAAAAAGGCCTAAGCCTGCGGCGTCCATTCTTCGGCGCTGGCGCCGGCGAGCGACTGCACCCGCGCCTCGTCGGCGGCAAGCTCTCTGGCCGGCCCGGAATAGACCACGTGGCCGTCGTCGAGCACATAGGCGTGGTCGGCGACTTCAAGGCTCATGCGCACGTTCTGCTCGACCAAAAGCACGGTAATGCCCTCCGCGCGCATCTTGGTGACGATGCGAAACACTTCGCGCACGATCAGCGGCGCAAGACCTTGCGACGGCTCGTCGAGAATGAGCAGCTTCGGATTGAGCAACAGCGCGCGCGCGATCGACAGCATTTCCTGCTCGCCGCCGGAAAGCTGCCGGCCCTTGTTGGACTTGCGCTCCTCGAGCCGCGGAAACAGCGCGTAAATGCTCGCCAACGTCCAAGGTCCCGGCCGCTCCATCGGCACCAGGAGATTTTCCTCAACCGTGAGGTTCGGAAAAATCTTGCGCCCCTCCGGCACATAACCGACGCCGAGCGCGGCAACGCGAAACGACGGCCAGCCGGTGGTTTCAGCGCCGAAGATCTTCACGTGTCCTTCGCGCGGCGGGGTCAGTCCCATCAAGCTGCGCAAGGTCGTGGTCTTGCCGGCGCCGTTGCGGCCGAGGAGCGCCGTCACCTGGCCCTCGGCAGCTTCAAGGCTGACCCCGTGCAGGATGTGGCTCTTGCCGTAATAGGTGTGAAGCCCGTCGGCGATCAAAGCTGCGGTCATGCTGTCAACCCTCGTCGGCCGGTGCAATGCTCACGCTGCCTGTCCGAGATAGGCGGTCTGCACCGCCGTGTTGGCGGCGATTTCCGCCGGCGTTCCCTCGGCCAGGAACTTGCCCTGATCCAGCACCATGATGCGGTCAGCGAGGTGGAACACCACGCGCATGTCGTGCTCGATCAAGACGATCGTGAGCTTGGAGTCCTTGTGCAGTTTCCGGATCAGCTGCGTGATGTCATAGGTTTCCTGATCGCCCATGCCGGCGGTCGGCTCGTCGAGCAGAAGCAGGCGCGGCTTGAGCGCCAGCGCCATCATGATCTCGGTGGCGCGCTGGTCGCCGTGCGACAGTTCGCCGACCGGCCGGTCGGCCTTGTCGGCGAGATTGCCCATGACGAGCAATTCGGCGACGCGGTCGCGGATTTTCACGTCGTCGGCCTGCGACAGCCAGGCGCGCAGGCGCAGGCCGGAGGCGACCTCGGTCGGGATGCGCAGATTCTCCCGCACCGTCAGTTCGGGGAAGACTTCGGTGATCTGGAAGGTGCGGGCCATGCCGCACCACACCCGACGCGCCGGCAACAGGTGCGTCACATCCTGGCCGTCGAAAATGATGCTGCCCGAGGTCGGCGTGAAGAAGCCGGTGATGAGATTGAAGAAGGTCGTCTTGCCGGCGCCGTTCGGACCGATGATGGCGCGCAACTCGCCGGGTTCCACCGTCATCGAGATGTCGTTGACGGCAATCAGGCTGCCGAAATGCTTCGAGACGTTTTTGACCTGGAGCAGACTCACGACACGGCCTTTCGTCGAATGATGCCAAGCACGCCACGCGGGAAGAACAACACCACAAGCACGAAGAACAAGCCGATGAACGACATCCAGTTCTCGGTCTCGCTCGAAATATAGTCCTGCAGCACCAGGAAGATCGCGGCGCCGATCAGCGGGCCCCAGAAGCTGCGCATGCCGCCCAGCACCGCCATGATGACGAAATTGCCGGATTGGTCCCAGCGCAAGGCGCGCGGATCGACGAAGTCATTCAGCAGTGCGTAGAGCGAACCGGCAACGCTGACGAAGAAGCAAGAGATGACCCACGACATCCAGATGTGCCGGTCCACCGGTATCCCCAAGAATCGCGCGCGGCGCTCGTTCTCGCGGATGGCGAGCAGCGTGCGGCCGAACGGCGATCGCAACAGGAACGCCATTGCCGCGGCGCAGACCGCGAATATGGCGAGCACGAAATAATAGAATGCCTTGTTGTCGTTGAGGATGTCGACAGTGGTGAAGCCCAGATTGATCGGCATGCGATGCCAGGCGCTGACGCCGTCGTCGCCATGCGTGAGCGAGAACCATCGGAAGGCGATGAAGTAGAACACCTGGCCGAAGGCGATGGTGCACATGGCGAAATAGACGCCGCGCAGCCGCACGATCATCGGGCCGATGATCGCGGCCGCCGCCGTAGCGACGGCAACGCCGACCAGCATGCCGAACGGCGTGCTTGGATACAGCAGCTTGATTGTCAGTGCGGTTCCATAGGCGCCCAAGCCGAAATAGGCGGCATGTCCGAAGGACAGCACGCCCGTATAGCCGAGCAGGAAATTCAGCGCCATGGCGGCGAGCGCGTAGATCACGACGCGGCTGCCCAGTTCGACATAGCCGCCGACATGCGGCAGCCAGAACGGTGCCGTCAGCAGCAGCGCCCAGACCAAGGCGTCGGCAGCGCCCTTGTCAAGTTTCGGCATCAGAAACGTCCCTCTTCACCCAGCAGGCCGCGCGGCCGCACAATGAGCACTGCAGCCATCATCACGTAGATCACCGCCTCGCTGGCGGACGGAAAGAACACGCTGGTGACGCCCGACGCGACGCCGATCAGCAGTCCTCCCAAAAGCGTGCCGGGCAGCGAGCCGAGGCCGCCGACGATGATGGCAATGAAACTCGGCATGATCAGATTGTCGCCGACTGTCGGCTGCAGCCCGAGCATGCCGGAGGCAAGCACGCCGGCAAGTCCGGCGAGATAAATGCCCAATCCGAAATTGAGGTTGCGCAGCACGCGCACATTCACGCCGAGCACCGACACGGTTTCGAGATCGAGCGTGCCGGCGCGGATGCGGATCCCGAGCCGCGTATAATTGAGGATCAGAAACAGCCCGGCGACGGCCGCGCCCACCAGCGCCACCATGAACACGCGGTAGCCGGTAAGAAAGAAAAATTGGTAGCTGAGCGGCTTCGACAGCCACGTCGGAATCGAGAACGGCAGGCTCTGCGCGCCCCAGATAAACCGCGTGCCGTCTTCGATCATGAAGGCTAGGCCGAATGTCAGGAGCAGACTGTAGAGCGGATCGCGCCCGTAAAGCCGCCGGATCAGGACGCGTTCGACCAGGACGCCGATGCCCGCCACCAGGAACGGCGACAAGATCAGCGCCCCCCAGAATCCGAGATAGGGGATCAGCGTATAGGCGAGATAGCCGCCGATGGCGAGGAACCCGCCATGGGCGAAATTGATCACGCCCGACAGGTTGAGAATGAGCGAGAGGCCAAGCGCCATCAACGCATAAAACGCGCCGATGATGAGGCCGTTGAAGACATTGAACAGAACAAGCTGTGTCATTTGCGCAGCGAGGTCCCTACGCGACCCAATGCCATAGCCGGCCATCCGCCCGCGCAGTCACGACTGCCGATACGAGCGCGGTTAGCTTCCACAAGCCTCATTAAACCCCCACTTGCTCTGGAATTCCCAGGCGCCGCTCCCAACGGCGCCTGGTTATCTCTCGTTCGATTGCACCGGCCGCCATCTGGCCGGCGTTACGTCGCAATCGGACTCAATTCAGGCCGGCGACGCTTATGCCGGCCGAATCTATGCCGCACAAAGTTACGCCGGCCAAGTCATCTTGCAGCCGGTCTGGTCGACGGGCAGCGCCGCCTCGTCGCCTTTGACGAGCTGAGTGACATTGAACAGATCTTCCGGATCGCCGCCTTTTGGCGCCGGCTGCGAATGGCCGACGAACAATGTCGGCATCAGCTGGTTGTCGCCGACACGGTAGTACGGATTGTTCGGCATCAGCGCCACTTCCGGCGGCAGCACCAGGCCCTGCATGGCCTTGGCCATCTTGACCGGGTCGAGCGATTTCGCCTTCTCGGCCGCGAGCTTGCAGGTATGGACGGAGGCAAAGCCGAACCAGGTGCGCGCCGTCGGCACGCTGCCGCCGGAGCGCTTGCGGACGTCGGCGACGAACTCCGCAACATGCGGCACGCCGGGCTGCTTCCAGTACCATTCGAAGACCCAGTCGCCAAACAAGGCCTCCGGCGGCAGACCCTTGTTGACTTCGAGCTCTTGTTGCGCGCCCGCGATGTGGATTCGCTGATTGAGGCCGAACTGCACCGCCTGCTTGAGGCAGTTGATCATATCGTCGCCGGCGAGCAGAAGGATGAGCGCGTCGGGGTTGGTTGATTGCGCCTTGATCAGATAGGACGAGAAATCGGTGCTTTGCAGCGGCACCTGATCGGAGCCCACCTCAGTGCCGCCAGCCGCCTTCAGGCTGGCTTCGAAGCCCTGCTGGAGCGAGTGGCCGAAGGCATAGTCGGTCGTGATGAAGTACCACTTCTTGCCATACTTATCCAACAGCAGCTTCGACACCGAGTTGGTTTCCATGCGCGTCGTGTTGCAGACGCGGAATACGTTCCAGTGGCACTGCGTGCCGGTGACGCTGTCGGTGTGACCGCCGGGGACGATGTGGAAGACGCCCTTCTCGAAGGAGACGTTCGCCATCGCCTGCGCCAGGCCCGAGTTGATGTTGCCAAGAAGGAAGTTGACCTTGTCGCGCTCGATCAGCTTGTTGGCTTTTTGCACCGCCGTGGCGGCATCGGCGCTGGTGGAGTCCTCGACCAGAAGCTCGGCCTTGCGCCCGAGAATGCCGTTTTTGGCGTTGATCTGGTCGAGCGCGAGCTGGGCGCCGATCAATTCGTTCTTGCCCAGCGCGGCGTAGGTTCCGGTCAGCGGATTGTCGAGGCCGATCTTGACCGGCTCGTCGGCGAGCGATTTGACCACGAACGGGCTCGCCACTTGCAGTGCGCCGATCGTAAGACCGGCCTTGAGCACCGTCCGGCGCGGAATTCGGGCGCCGATAATCTCCTTAGACATCACGTTCTCCCCTTGAAGCTCTGTTGATTGTCTTTTGTGGTCGGTCATCTATCCATAAATGACCGACGATTTTCAATCAAACGAATGTAGCACGGCGGGGCCCGGCACAAGGCGCCAAGGCTTGCGGCGGGGTGGCCGGCCCCTGAAGCCGCTGCGCCGCCTATTTCTTACGCACTGCCGCCCGCCGGCGGGCTTTATTGGCACTCAACCGCCTGCTCGCGCTGGAAAAACCCGTTCCAGGCCTCGTGCAATTGGGCGATGGCAGGCTCGATCGGTGGGACAAAGAGCCGCTCCCCCTCCCGGCGCAAAAGGCCAAGGCGATCGAGCGTCGCAAGCCCGGCGGCAACGTCGAAATCAACGTTAACCCCGAAGTTTTTTGCAAGCCACGCTTCGATACGGGCCGCGACTTCGCTCGTGGTCGGCGCCGTGTCCGCCGTGCGGGCAAAGTGATACGTGAGCAGCGCCTCCTTGGCTTCCTGATCCTCGGCCGTGCCGATCAGATAGTCGAAGATGCCCGCGTTGTTATTGATATTGCGGTAGTAGATATTTTCGGTGAGCTCCATGTGATACTTCAGCGACTGATGCTGATATTTGAACCACTGGCGCATCGCAAAGCCGCCGAGCGCCACGATCCCCATCAGCGCGGCGAGCGCCGTCTTCAAATCCGCGTCCGCGATCTTGCCGGATCCGCCGAGATAAATTCCGGCCACGATGAACAGCACGGAAATCGTGGCATAGAGCTTGACCACGATGGGTATGCCGCCGGCGATCGCCGGCACGCTGAGAAAGGCCTTGTCGAAATTGCTCATGACGACGCGGGCATTTGGAAACAGCGCGTAGAGATCGCCGCAGGCGATGTTGCGGAAATATTTGAGCAGCACCGAGCCTGGCACGATCTTGCGCCGCTTCAGGTTGCGCAGCTCCCGGCGCGAGCCGATCTCGGCCTGCGTCTTCATCGCCACTAACAGGACAAGGTCGTCGAACACTTCGATTTCAACTTGGCGCCGCCGCCAGCCGAACCATTCGCTGACCTCGAACTGCTCGACATGGTGGCCGCGCCGATAAAAGCGCACCTCGCGGAAATCGTCGTGCTCGGCCTTGACCTCGACCGGCACGGTGCGTTTGCGATGCGCGTCGGCGACGTCTTCGTGCGGCAGCTCTTTGAAATTCGCGTCTTTGAGAACCTGGTCGAGCGAGCGGATCAGATCGTCATAGGCGCAATCGCTCTTGGCCCGGTCGGTGGTGGCGAGGCCGGCGACATCGGGGCTGAAATAGTAGTAATCGTCGCGCAGGCGATCGAGCGTCGTGGAATATCTGTAGTGGCAGATCGTGCGGAACGTGCGGGCAAAGCGCCAAAACAGCGCGCATTCGTCCGCGTCGACGAAAGCGCCTTGTTTGACCAGGGTGCCGAGAAGATCTTCCTTGCGAACCGGGATGAATTTGTCGCCTGCCTCGTTCGCGGCCGGCTGTGAGATCTCCGTCATCGCATCCAATGTTCGGCCTCTGTGCTGCGTCGAAGTTCCGTGCCGCGATCATTCAGGGCGAAGCATAAATGCTCCGCGCGTCGGCGGTGAAGGCCTTGCGCGAGGCCGGATCCAGATAAAACATGTGGCCGCCGCGATAGAGTTTCAATTCCGCGCGCTCTGAAATCGCCTGGCCTTCCTGGCCCTCGAACCGCGGCAAGTGCTGCAGCACGTAGCGCGTGCCGGAATAGGGCGTCACCATATCGCTATAGCCATGAGCGATCAGGAGCCGGAACGACGGCGTCAGCGCCAGCAGGACGCGAAGATCGTCGGCGACGCTCGGCGGGTTGCGGCCGCCGCTTCCCCAGTCCCACCGGTGAGAGATTTCCGAGGCCAGCAGATTGTAGGTCATATCGGTCTTGAAGCCGAGTTCGTCGCGGGCGTAGCCGACGAAGGCGCTGCCATAGCCGCGGATGACGCCGTCGAGAATCGGATCCGGTCCGCTGGGCGCCGGCGATTCCGGAAATGGATCGTCGGAGGCGAAGGTCGCGTCATAGTGGCTGACGATTTTGTGACTGCCGGGATAGAGATTCTTCACATAGTTGCTGCGGATGAAGCCGCGCGTTTCAGCGAGGACATCGGGCGACAGCCCGGTAAAGCCGGCGACGCGTGCATAGAAGGCCTTGGCCGCATCGCCCTGCAGCGGCGGTCCGGCAAGCGTCGTCAGGTAGTCGGTGAGCGCGAAGTGCTCGGCTTGCGCCAGCGCCTCGGTGCTGAACTTGCCGTCGCGCTCGAGCTTGGCCGCGGCGAGTGAGGGCAGTTGCAAGGCCGCGCCAAGCGCGAATCGGTCGCCGCCGAATTGAAATGCGCCTTCCAGGAGCGGCGACAGCATCACAATGCCGGACACCATGATGCCCTGGTCGCTCTGCAGGACGCGTGCGACCTTGGCGGCGCGAAAGCCGCCATAGCTCTCGCCGAGGATGAATTTCGGCGCGGCCGCGCGGCTGTTCTTGGCGACATAAAGCGCGATGACCTTGGCCATGGACTCGGCGTCTTCGTCGACGCCCCAAAAGGCCTTGGCGCCGTCGGGCTTGGCGGCCCGGCTCCAGCCGGTGCCGACCGGATCGATCAGGACCAGATCGGTGAAGGCGAGCCAACTGTCGGGATTGTCGACGAGCTTGACCTTCGAACCGTCGCGGCCGTCCATGCCGAATTCGGCGATGCGTGGTCCGACCAGGCCGAGATTGAGAAATGCCGAAGCCGCGCCCGGCCCGCCGTTGAAGACGAAGGTGACCGGGCGCGGCGCGGCGCTGTCGGATTTCGCGACGAAGGCCGTGTAGAAAATCGCGGCCGAACGCTGCCCCGACGTATCGAACAAGGAGAAGGTGCCCGCGGTCGCCGTATAAGCGAGCCTGCCGGACGGCAGGCTGATGCTATGTTCGGTGACGGAATCGGCGGGCAATAACGACAGCACGCCCGATCCGTTGTCCTGGCTGGTTATGTTGGCGACACTCTGCGGCTGGCCGCTCGGCCGCTCGGCGCCGGGCCGTTCGCCATTGCGACCGGGGTGATCTTGCGCCAGCGCGACGCTCGTGGCGGCGACAACAAGAAGGGCGGCGGCGAGAGCACGGCGTAAATCAAGCATGAAACCTTCCTGGAACTGCGGCCTTTGCGGAACGGATGGCGCGCCTTACTCGAGCTCGACATCACCTTCGATCTCGACCGCGAGCCCGATACCGCCGACGGTCAAAACCATCTTGGCCGGCAAGGCCTCATTGCCTTTCAGGCGGCCGGCTGACACCGCCTGACGCACCGCCTGCTCGATCTCGCGTTGTGAGGTGATGCCGACTTTCTTGAGAAACTTGCGCACGCTCACATTGAGTACATCCTCGTTCATGATCGCCTCGTGAAAGTGCCGGAAAAATGACCGTTTCCGCTTTCATTTTATCCGATCAGCCGCCGTGAAACGACTGCCCGCCAAGCGTGCAGCAACCGGTAGACAAGTCCGGCAATATCGGGGAAGTTCTGCCCCCCAAGCGGCGCCCAGATCTTCGTTTGAGCATGATCTTTTCGGGAAGTTGCCGCCCTCGGATCAACTCCAAGGGCATGCTTTTCGGGATTATGCGCCAACCGCCGCAGGTCGGAGAAATCAGCATGGCTTTCCCCCGCGCCTCCAAAGCGCTAGCGCGTTTCACTGTTCTCGATCTCACCCGCGTCCGGTCCGGGCCCACCTGCGTGCGTCAGCTTGCCGATTGGGGCGCCAACGTCATCAAGATCGAGACACCGCCGGGGATGGACGATCAGATGGGTGGCCCGCGCGAAGGGCCCGATTTTCAAAACCTGCACCGCAACAAGCGCAGCATGACGCTCAATCTGAAGGCGCCGGAAGGACTCGCCGCCTTCAAGCGCATGGTGAAGAAGGCCGACGTCGTGGTCGAGAATTTCCGGCCCGACGTGAAAAAGCGGCTGGGCATCGACTACAAGGTCCTGTCGAAGATCAATCCCAAGATCGTTTATGCCAGCATTTCCGGCTTCGGCCAGGACGGCCCCTATGCCAATCGTCCGGGCTTCGATCAGATCGCCCAAGGCATGGGCGGCCTGATGTCGATCACCGGCCTGCCGGGCAATGGCCCGGTGCGCGTCGGCATCCCGATCGCCGATCTGACCGCCGGCCTGTTCGCGGCGACCGGCATTCTGGTCGCATTGCTCGAACGCGAGAAATCCAAGAAGGGCCAGCACATCAGCACGTCGCTGCTGCAGGCACAGATTTTCATGCTCGACTTCCAGGCCGCGCGTTACCTCGTCAACGGCGAAGTGGCCAAGCAGGCCGGCAATAATCATCCGACCAGCATTCCGACCGGCGTGTTCAAGACCAAGGACGGGCACATCAACATCGCGACGACCGGCGGGCGCATCTGGCAGCGCTTCTGCGAGGCCGCCGAAGCGCCGCATCTTTTGAAAAACCCCGATTACGAAACCGCGGAATCGCGTTCGAAGAACCGCGATGTGCTCAATGCGGAGATCGACAAATTGCTCGCCGGCCGCACCAGCGCCGAATGGGTCGAGCGCTTCAACGAGGCCGGGGTGCCATCCGGGCCGATCTATTCCATCGACCAGGTCTTCGCCGATCCGCAGGTCGAGCATCTCGGCATCGCGCAGAGCGTTACCAAGAAGGACAAGAGCAAGATGACGCTCGTCAGCCAGCCGGTGACCTTGTCGCGCACGCCGTCGCGACTCGTTGCGCGGCCGCCGGCGCTCGGCGAGCACACCGACGCGGTCCTCAAGGAGTTCGGCTTCAGCAAGCGCGACATCGCGGCGCTGCATAAGGCCAAGGCTGTGTGAGCGGCGCGGTTTGGTCCGCGTCGGGAAATTCAAGGAGTCGTAAATGTCTCAGACCGACAAGATGCTGTCGCGCAAGGAAAGCGGCACAGGCTTCGTGATCTTCAATAATCCGGAGCGGCACAACGCGGTGTCGCTCGATATGTGGGAAGCGGCCAAGCGCATCCTCGACGATTTCGCCGCCGACAACGACATCCGCGTCGTCGTGCTCACCGGCGCCGGCGGCAAGGCTTTCGTTTC
>Ga0335072_10001059_pt1 | contig 47025 bp, 37 predicted proteins | sample Lox_Sample_21_FD_206725 | JGI IMG/M metagenome (GOLD analysis project Ga0335072, IMG submission 206725) | Soil microbial communities from Loxahatchee National Wildlife Refuge, Florida, United States - Lox_Sample_2.1 | ecosystem: Environmental > Terrestrial > Soil > Wetlands | place: USA... | reverse complement strand
GTCGGGGCGGAGGGATTCGAACCCCCGACCCTCTGCTCCCAAAGCAGATGCGCTACCAGACTGCGCTACGCCCCGATGATCCTGATTGTAGCGTAGGGAGCCGGCGTTGATCGGGCCAGGGTTCGGCGCGCAGATGCGGTTCAGAGCCGGTGGGCGAGCCACAGGAGGATGACGAGCAGGACGAGGAACGGAACCGCGAGGATGAACAGGATGGCAGCGAGGAGAGTGAGGAGGAAGGCGTAGTCCTTCCAGGTATGGCGGTGCGGCTGGCGGAGGTGGCGCACCATGAGCCGGTAGTTGCGGCGGTTGGCTTTCCAGGCGATGTCGAAGATGTCGCCGAAGATGGGGATCGATCCGATGACGACCTCGATGGCGACGTTGACCGTCATGCGAACGAGGGTGACGTACGGGACACCGCGAATCCAGGCAGCGAGGATGATGACGAAGGAGGCGATGCCGGCGAGGATGTCGCCGAGGCCGGGGATGAGGCCGATGAGGCCGTCGAGTCCGATGCGGACAGGAGTAAAAGGGACGCGGAACCAGTCGTCGAGGATGTGGGCGAAGAGGTCGATGTTGTCGTCGGAGAACCAGCGCTGGGCGTGCTGGCGGAGCGAGAGGGCGGTGGTTGCGGGGGGGAGGATTTCGGGTTTTGGAGGCTCGGGCACCGGGAGTGAGCGGCGCTGCTGGAGCGCCAAAGGGCTGTGAGGCCAATGCTACAATCAGGGTTGTTACGGCGGCTATAGTTCAGCGGCAGAACGCCTGACTGTGGCTCAGGATGTCGTGGGTTCGATCCCCACTAGCCGCCCCAAACCCTGACAATTTGAAGCGGACCGCGGTCAGCGCGGAATCGGCTGGCAGGCGCGAGTACGGGGAGATCCGGGTATTCGGGCAGCCGGGGATCGATGGGTGTTCGCTGTGTTGCTGGAGGAGGCGCGCCAGAATGGAAACCCTCGGTTCCAGAAAGGCAGCGCGAGGGGCTGCGGCGGTACTTTCGAGGCAAAACGAGCCTGAATTCTCTTGAACTCCGGGAGGAAAAAGCCTTCGCTTCTTGCTGTGGGGTGAACCTGGCCATCGGGTCAGGCGGGGGTTGGGGATTGATGCTGGATTGGTCCTGTGCACGGTAACGCAACCGGAATGGCCGGGGGCGGCGATCGATGGGCCGGGGGCGGCGATCCATGGGCCGGGAGCTGCGATCCATGGGCCGGGAGCTGCGATCCATGGGCGGGGAGCTACGATCCATGGGCTGGGGCGGCGATCCATGGGCCGGGCCGCGATCGATGGGCCGGGGGCGGCGATCCATGGGCGGGGAGCTACGATCCATGGGCCCGGCCGCGGCGATCGATGGAGCGGGAGCTGCGATCCATGGGCTGGGAGCTGCGATCCATGGGAGATGAGTCTGAACGGAGACCGTGCCAGCGTTGGGATCACCCAGGCAGGACGGTGGACTTCGTGTGGTCGTTTTCGGTGACGACGAGGGGCGGGAAGCAGACGTACGACTGCAGGGAGGGGTAGGCCTCATTCATCATGCGGTCGATGCCGGTATTGGGAAGAGTGCGATCGAGCCCGGGGTAGAAGGTGTCCATGGGGCGGATGGGAACGCAGTGGTTGTAGAGGCGCTCGGCACCGGCGGGGGAGATGGAGTAGCCGACCGTTCCGAAGGCACGGGTAAGGCGGAAGGTGCTGGGGCGGATGGGCGATTGCTGATAGGCGGCAATGGAGGAGCGGAGTTGCTGCTGGTCGAAGTTGCCGAGGCAGGGCATGCCGGGGAGCATGTCGAAGAGCAGGATCGAGTCGAGGTTCCAGCCCCACAGGAGGATGTCCCAGTCGGGAGGAAGGCTGTCGAGGACGGCGGGGGCGATGGTATCGAAATCGCGATGGAAGACAGCGTCGTCTTCGGCGACAGTGACGGGCTTTTTGTCGAGGACGGCCTGTTCCCAGCGGGAGAGATGGGAGAGAGCGCAGCCGATGGCGCCGTCGGTGTAGTCGGGCATGGGCTCGGCCAGAATTTTCTTCTCGATCAGCATGGGGCGGGAAAAGCGGGCGCCATCCATGGCAGCGATGCGGACGACGGATTTCAGATGCGCATTCATGCGATGAAATGCGGCGAGGCGATCGGGGCTGCGGTCGAGGTTGAGGAGCGAGATTTCCATCGTGGCAAGGCTCGACGTTTCGGTCCCGGGACTAGACCCCTGTCTGCGGCTGGCCGGGAGTCTTCTCCCAGGAATGAGCCCAGTAGGTGACCATCCAGGACTCCGGAAAGAGTACCGCTTTCGTTGGTTCGTCGAGCAGCTTGCCATTGAGGACATTCGTGCGCAGGAGTTGATGAATCGGATCGGACCAATCGATGGGGAACCAGGCCCGGCTGCCAAGGAGTTCGATCTTCGCGGGACCTGGAACGGGATGTTGGTCGGGGCGGAGGAAGCTGCGGACGCGATGAACGGCGGTGTTCACCCAGACGGGATCTTTGGCCGTATAGAGATCGAAGGCGGATTTAAGCAGGACGGGGCCGGTGAGGAGTTCGGGACGATCCTTATATTCGGAGAACTGCAGGAGCAGAGAGATGACGAAGAGCCAGAATTCCTGCTTTGGCTTGGAGGCCATGATGGCGTTGGGAATGGAGTGGGCGAAGGATTCGTTGGGTCCCATGCGGCCGAGGAGGATGTCGGCGCGATTGAGGAGCGGCTCGATGGGACGGAGGCATTCCGTGTCGAGGTCGGCGTAGATACCGCCGTAGGTATAGAGGTAGAAGTAACGCACGACGTCGGCGCGGTAAATTTCGGCGCTATAGGCGTCGTAGGTTTTGAGGAACCAGGAAAATTCCGTGGCGATGAAGTTGCGGTTGTCGCGATCGTCCCAGAGTTCCCAGGTGAAGCCGGGGTTTTGGGTTTGGAAGGTGTGGCTCCATGCGGCGAAGGGGGCGGGGAGCGTTTTAGTTTTCCAGGTTTGAAAGATGCGAGCAGGGATGGCCTCTGCGCTGACCGACGGCACCGGCACCGGTTCGCTCGGTTGAGCGGAGGGAACCGCGAGGCAGTCGAGCGCGACCGTGTGGATCTGGTAGCCGCGCGCCTGGAGGAACGCAGTAACGGAGAAGAGCTGTCCGGGAGCGACGTGCAGGGCGTCGAGGGCTTCGGCGGGGAGCTGGCGATCCTGGCGTTCTTCGTAGAGAAAGATGGGGCGGTTGGAGCGCAGCGTTTGCGCCATTCCCTGAAGGACGAGAGGCTCGGCGCCTTCGACGTCCATCTTGACGTAGGCGATGGAGGATTTGCGAATCTGCTCGACGTCGTCGATGCGAATGAGCGGGCACTCCTGACCGCCGATGCCAATCTGAATGCCGCCGAGGTTCACCGGAGAGCCTTTGCCATAGGCGAAGGAGTGGCCGGCGGAGGTGCCATCGCTCGCGTTGCGCGAGAGAGTGGTTTTGCCGCTGATGTGGCCAACGGCACCCCAAACGGGGAGGATGCGATCGCCGAGGGAGTTCTCGTGGATGTTGCGTTCGAGGAGACGGAAGACGGGGAGCTGGGGCTCGAAGCAGATGAAGCGAAGGCCGGGAACGTAGCGGGACAGAGCGATGGAGTGACAACCGATGTGAGAACCGATGTCGAGAGCGAGGCCGGAGAGTTTGGCCAGCAGGGGGCCGATGTGTTCCATCAGAGCCGCGTCCCAGTACTGTCCGCCGGCAAGCTCGCGGCCGATGTACTCGTCGTTGTCGAAGTAGGAGATGAATCCATACTGCGAGGGGAAGACGCTGACGCCGTTCATGAGGTAGTGCTCAGCGGTGAGCCAGGGACGGCGTGAGGGATCGGCAGGGCGCTGCGAGCCTGGCCGGAAGATCTGATCGGGCGGGAGCAGGTCTGTCGTTTTGAGGCAATCGTTGCGGGTGAGGAGGAGGGTGGTACCGTCCGCGCTGGCGAGGGCCGGCGTGTAGCCGTAGAACTCAGCAAGGCGGCAGAAGGCGCGGAAAGAGGCGCCGTAGTAAATGGAGGCGTCCGCCTGCGCGCCGCGCAGGTGCGGAACCACTTTGTCGTCCTGCGGGCCAAGGGAGGCGTTGTAGGGGACGCTGACGATGCGGGGACGGAATCCGGTGAGGATGGAGCGGAGGAGATGGAAGGCGTGAAAGGAACTGCGGAGGACGAGGAGGTCGAAGTCGGCGGGGACTTCGTGGCGGCGCAGCAGGGAGACGATGGAATCGGCGGAGACTTCCTGGTCGACGAGTTTGATTCCGGCTAGAGAATTGGGGCCGGTCGCAGCGTTGGCAGCGAGAATGCCCTGCCAGCCTTCGAGGTCGGATGGGGGGAACGGGTGGGGTGCGTCGCCGGCAATCTCGACGAGGTAGCGGGTGGGGAGATCGGCGAAGCGGGAGAGATCGGAAAGGGAAAAGGCCGATGGACTGACAGACGGCGACGCGGGCAATGGGGCGGGTACGGGGTGCGGTGCGGCAGCCTGAGACTTGAGGCGTTCGGCAATTTGGAGGATGGCGCTGGACTCCTCCGCGGTGAGGGTGTCTTTGTGTTTGTCGAGCAGGAGCATCGCCTCCTGGAGGCAGCCCTGAGCGAAGAGGAGAAGGGCAAGATTGACGGCGGGCTGGCGTTCGGCAGGATCGAGCTGAAGGGCGCGGCGGTAGCCCTTTTCGGCCTGCTCGAGGTTGCCGGAGCCGTACTGAAGAGTGGCCCAGTCATTCCACAGCTCGCAGGATTCATGGTCGGCGAGGGCGGTTTCCAGAAGCCTGAGGTCTTCTGTTCGGTGGTCTTGTTGGGCTGCCTGCACGGTGCGTCTCCTGGTCGAACCCGGGTCTGCTGCGGGTCTGCATTGGGCAGGGACTGGCCGGGTAGAGGTGTAAGAGCACGCTCGTGGCCAAACGAGGCCAAAGAGGGGTTGGGTGGAGGGTCGTTCGGGTGGATGGAAGTACAAAATGATGAAGATGATCGAAATGATTGAAGAAGCGAGTATTAAGCTGCTTGCGCAGAGTGGATTGGTCGGGGATTGGAGGCGCAGCCGAGGGCGGGTGCATCGCATACATCGACGGGTTTGGTTAGGAATCGATGAGGGCTGCGTGCCGGGCGCGGCGGGAAAAATGGGAACGTATAATCGGAGCGTGCTGGAGGCGAAGACGTGGTGAACGGACCGATCTCCGGGGTCGTCCCCAGCAATTCTTCGATGACCGGCGCCGCGCGCCGCGGACTTCCGTGACCGATTCGACAATACAGGGGACAGGCGGCCGGGTGTATGTGGGCTGCTCGGGGTGGGCGTATCCGACGTGGAAGCCGGTTTTTTATCCGGAGAAGCTGCCCTCGAAGAAATTCCTGGAGTACTACGCAACGCAGTTGAATTCCGTTGAGGTGAACTACACCTTCCGGAGCTTTCCGCGGCGGACCGCGATTGACTCGTGGCTGGCGCAGACGGGGGCGGATTTTCGTTTCTCGTTCAAGGCGCCGCAGCGGATCACGCATTTCCAGAGACTGCAGGACAGCGGGCCGACGCTGGAGGCCTTTGCGGGGGCGATCGCGCCGGTGGCCGAGGCGGGACGGCTGGGGCCGGTGCTGTTTCAGCTCCCACCGAATTTCAAAGCCGACGAGGGGAAGCTGGCGCAGTTCCTGGCAGACGCGAAGCCGTGCCGGTTTCGCATGGCGTTTGAGTTCCGGCACGTGTCGTGGTTTGAGTCTGCGATCTACAAGCTGCTGGAACGGCACAACGCGGCGCTGTGCGTGGCAGAGAGCGACGATCTGGAAACGCCGGATGTGGCGACGGCGGATTTCAGTTGTTATCGGCGGCGGAAGACGGAGTACAGCGAGGAAGAGCTGGCGGAGATCACCGGTGGACTGAAGGAGCGCACACAGCGCGGCGACGTGTTTGCCTATTTCAAGCACGAAGAGGAACCGACGGGCGCGGTGTGGGCGGCGAAGGTGCTCGGCCGCGTGCGGGGGCCCCAGTGAGCCGACAGCCGATGGCGGATAGCATCGAGGAGCCACGCTTCGAAAACGAGAGGTCTGGGAACGCAGCGCTTGAGATCGCCCCGTGGTGGACGGAGTTTGTGCCGCGGCGCTGGCTGGGGAATGGCCATGTGCAGACGGTGGCGGGGAATTTTTTGCGAAGAGGACTGGTGCTGCCCGAACCGGAGGCTCTGCTGGTGGAAGTGGATGGGCCGGTTGCGGGTTATGGATCGAGCCAGGTTCTGTGCCACTGCCACTGGCAGCCGCAGGAAGTGCGGAAGCAGCGGCTGACGCTGGTGCTGGTGCATGGGCTGGAGGGGTCGTCACGATCGCAGTACATCGTGGGGAATACGGCGCGGGCGCTGGCGGCAGGGCTGAATGTTGTGCGCATGAACATGCGCAGCTGCGGCGGAACGGATCATCTGTCGCCGACGATCTATCACTCCGGGCGGTCGGGCGATGTGGGGCGTGTCTTCGAAGCCATCGTGCGCCAGCAGGGGCTGGAGGCGGTGGCGCTGGTGGGCTATTCGATGGGCGGAAACCTGGTGTTGCGGTGGGCTGGGGAGGTGGCCGCGGCTCCGCCGCCGGAGCTGCAGGCGGTGGTGGGGATTTCGCCGCTGATGGATCTGGCTCCTTCGTCGGCGGCGCTGCACGAGCCGATCAACCGGGCGTATGAATGGCATTTCCTGCGACAGATGATTGCGCGCGTGCGGCGGCGGATGGAGATGTATCCGCGGATTTACAAGGATGCGCAGGTGGAGCGGATTCGGTCGATACGGGATTTCGACCATCAGATTGTTGCGCGCTACGGTGGATTTGCGGACGCGGATGACTACTACGCTTCGGTGGCAAGCTCGAAGTATGCGGGGGTGCTGCGAGTGCCGACGCTGATTGTGCATGCGCTGGACGATCCGTTCATCCGGTTTCTGCCGTCGACGCGGGAAGAACTGATTGCGAATCCGCATGTGACGTACATCGAAACGGAGCGCGGCGGGCACTGCGCGTTTTTGGCGCCGGCGAGCGTTGGGGACGATGGGCGATGGGCGGAGAAGACGCTGCTGCGGTTCCTGACGCGCGACGTGGCTGGCGTGAACGGCTCCGGAGTGTAGCGTGGAGGCGGACTGGGCAGCGGAGATCGGGGCAGGATTGCCGGTGATCGAGGCGGATTGGGCGGGGTTCGTCGATCTGCGCGCGGAGCCGGGGCGCATCGCGGCGATTGGTGAGGCGACGATGGAGCCGGCCTTGCGCGAGGCGCTGGCCGCACTGAATGATGCGGGGTCGCCGGTGTTCACGAGCAAGTGCGAGGTGTGGGAACTGGCGGCGGAGGAGATCGACGCCGATGAGTTTGGGTGCGGGCGTGGAGAGGCATGCGGGGCAGGGCGAGCGAGCTGGATCGACGTGATTGCGCGGGACACGGCGGTCTTTGGATCGTTTGAAGCACATGAGGCGTGGGTGCGGCGGGTCGTGGAGTGGTTGCGAGGGGAAGAGGCGAGTCAGGGGCGGGTGGATCTGGTGGTGCGAGCCGCTGTTGCGGAAGCGCGCGAAGGGTTGGGCATCACGCTGTATGCGGCGGGTTGCGGACCGGATACGCCGGCGGCGCGCGCAGCGTGGGAGCGGGTTTTGCGGGCGGTGGTGGCGGCTACAATGAGGGAGGCGCGAGCGCCGATGGCGGCGGTGTCGCGCGGTGCGGGCGAGTAGCTCAATCGGATAGAGCACCGGCCTTCTAAGCCGGGGGTTGTGGGTTCGATTCCCGCCTCGCCCACCAGGAAAGGCAACAGGGAATAGCCAATAGGGAACAGGATGCTTTCCTGATTGCGGTGCACTTCGCTGCACATGGAGCTTGCTCAGGATCAGGTTTCGCGTGCGGGTGGCGTTCGCTCACGCCTGCAGGGCGGCTCAATCTTTTGACTGGGGTCTCACACCGATAAGACCACTCCAACTGCGGCTATTGCACCGTCAGCGTTATGACGGCGGAACTGGTGACGGTCTGCGTTTGGGTTTGCGTGGAGGCGGTGGTTGTGCCGACTTTGGAACCGCATCCGCTCACGAAAACGGCGCCGGCCATGAGAAGCAGAAGAACAAGAGGGGGGCCGATCGAGGAAGTGCGCAGCGACTGGCTGCGACGGCGGCGCGCGAGGGGCAGAAGGACGATCGGCAGTAGTGCAAAGGCCGATGTCGAGATGGGCAGCGTCTCCGTAAAGACGACGGTGATGGGATAGGTTCCGGGTGCAGTCGTGGAAGCGGTTGCGACGGTCACAAGGCCGGGGGTTGCGGCGTAGCTGCAGGTGGTGCCGGAGGGCAGGTTGAGGCACTGCGCCGACACATTCGTCGCACCCGCGGGAAGCGTGACGGTGTAGGCAACGGCGGAGCCGGCTGCGGTGGTCGCGGACGTGGGGCTAAACGAGGGCGGCGTGACGCCGGGTCCGGCAGAGTCGAGCTCAAACTGAAACGTGTTCGAGTTGCTGAGCCCGGAAGTTTGTACTGTCACCGCGGTGACGCCGGGTGAGGCGAGACTCGCGGCAGGAATCTGCGCGGTAAGCTGGGTGGCGCTGACGAACTGAGTGGCCATTGCCATGGGCCCCCAATCGACCGTCGATGTGGAGGCAAATCCTGAGCCGGTGACGGTAAGGGTGAAGGCGGAGCTGCCTGCCAGTGTGCGCAGGGGAGACATGGTGGTGATGGTGGGGCCGGGAGGCGGCGCACCGCTGACGCCGATCGAGACGACGATGGTGGAGGAAGCCGATGCGGCAAACAGAGTAGTGCCGCTGTAGGTGGCGCTGATGGGGTTTGTACCGGTGGGCAAAGTTGTGGTGGTCAGGCTCGCGGTGCCGGCTGTGAGGGGAACGTTGCCGAGGAGCGTGGTTCCGTCGTAGAAGCTGACCGAGCCGCCATCGAGACTCAGGCCCGTACTGGAGAAGACCATTGCGGTCAGAGTGACGGGGCTGCCGGCGTTGGTTTGCGTCGCCGATGTGGTGAGGGTCGTGGTGGTCGGAGCAGCAACGATGGTTGCGATGATGCCGCGTGCGGTGCTGGGTGCGAATTGGGCGGATCCCTGATAAGAAGCGGCGATGGTCAGGGTACCAGCGGCGGTGGGTGCGGTTCCGGCGAAGATCGCGATGCCTGCAGGGCTCAACGAAACCGTCTGGGTTGCGGTGCCGATGGTAAAGACCACGTTGCCGGTGGGGATCGTCGTGCCGCTGGCGGGAGTGACGGTGGCCGTGACGGTGTAGGGAGAGCCGACGGTGAGGGAACCGCCGCCTGGATTGACGGCGATCGCGGTGGTGGTGGCGATGATCGCTACGGTTTCGTTGAGAGTGCTGGAGGTGCTGGCCGCGAAAGTGGCGGATCCCTGATAGGCAGCTGAGATCGTGAATGTGCCGGGTGCTGCGGGAGCGGTCCCAGTGTAGACCGCTACGCCATTGGCGTTGAGCACCACGGTCTGGGTGGCAGAGCCGATGGTGAAGACGACGTTCCCGGAGGGATGGGAGGTGCGACTGGCGGCCGTGACAGTCGCGGTGACGGTATAGGATGCGCCGATCCCGAGCGAACCGCCGCCTGGGCTGATGGAGATGGCGGTGGTAGTGGCGATGGTGACAACGGTTTCGTTGAGGGTATTGGAAGTGCTGGGTGCGAAAGCGGAGGATCCCTGGTAGCTAGCCGAGATGGCGAGCGTCCCTGCAGCGGCGGGTGCGAGGTTGGAATAGACCGCCACGCCGCTGGCGTTGAGGGGTACGACCTGGGTGATGGAGCCGATGGTGAAGACGATGTTGCCGGTGGGAAGCGTGGTTCCACTGGCGGGCGAGACGGTCGCAGTGACGGTGTAGGGCGTGCCGACATCGAGCGTGCCGCCGCCGGGCACGATGGAGAGCATTGTGGTGGTGTTGACCAGTGGGGCGGTGACGGTAATCGTAACTGTGTTAGATACAGATGGGTTGAACGAGGTATCGCCGGCGTAGTAAACGCTGATCGGGTCAGAGCCGGCGGGAAGCGTTGAAGAGGTGAGGGTCGCGACTCCGGCGGGGCTGAGAGGCGAGGAGCCAAGGAGCACGGAGCCGCTGTAGAAACTGACCGAGCCGGTTGGGATGGCGGTGCCGGAGATGCCGGCGACGGTGGCGGTGAGTGTCACAGGGGCACCCACATTGATCTGGGTGGCCGACGCGGAGAGCGCGGTGGTGGTGTTCACTCGCAGATTGGTGACGGTGACGGTGACGGGAGCAGAAGTGGAGGCGGCGAAATCGCCGGCGCCTGGATAGGAGGCGGTGAGAGTATCCGTTCCACCCGGCAACGTGGTGGTGGTGAAGGTCGCGATTCCCTGGGTCAGAGTCGCGGTTCCGAGAAGGACGGGGCCGTTGTAGAAGCTGATCGTTCCGGTGGGTGCCGTTGTGCCGGAAGCCGGAGTGACGGTTGCGGTGAGGGTGATCGAGGAGCCTTCCGCGATCGTATTCGCTGAAGCGATGAGGGTGGTCGTGGTGGCGACGGTTGTGACGGATTCGGTGAGGGTGTTGGAGGTGCTCGTGGCGAAGGTCGAGGAGCCACTGTAGACGGCGGAGATGGTATGGCTGCCACTGGCTAAGGTGGCGCTGAGGGATGCCGATCCGTTGGCCAGCGCGACGGGCGCGCCGTCGTTGACGCCATCGATCATGAACTGGATGGTTCCGGCAGGCGTTCCGCAGGAAGAGGAAACAGCAGCAGTGAAGGTGACGGGCTGGCCGACGAGGGGGGGATTGGCGCTCGAAGAGAGGAGAGTGATGGTATCGCTGAGGCCGGTGACGGTCAACGTTGTTTGTCCGGAGATGTTCGACAAGGCTGCGGCGATCGTGGTGCTGCCGGGGCAGGCAGCGGTAGCGAGCCCCGCGGGGCTGATGGTCGCAGCAGCGGCGGAAGTTGAGGTCCAGGTCGCCTGGCTGGTGATGTCCTTGGTTGAGGTGTCGCTGTAGGTGCCAGTGGCGGTGAATTGCTGGGTCGCACCGATGGCGATGGAGGGATCCGCAGGCGTGACGGTGATGGAAGCAAGGGTTGGCTGCTGGGTCGCCGGCCCGGGAAGGATTTCGATGGCGGCGCCGTCGAAGTTGGTGCCACCGCTGGAGAGGGTGGTGGAGTTAGCCATCTGCCAGTCGAAGGAAATGGGGCTGGTGGACGTGGTGTAGACGTAGGCGTAGGGATCGCCGGTGTCCCAACTGCTGGAGTCGACCATGCCCGTGGCCCAGATGGAGTTGAAGACGACGCCGGGCGTCAGCGATGCAGAGGGCGGGCCGGTCCCGACATAACTGGTGGCGACGATGACACTGCCGGCGGTGCTCGGAGTGATGATCGGATCGCCGGTCATCGGTGCATCGGTGGTGTGAGGCTGAAATCCGATGATGCTGTCGACGGTGGCGCCGACGCAGCCGGTGGAACCGCCGGTGGTGGCGGCGCCGGCAATGTCGTAGAAGAGGACGTGGTTGTTGACGTTGCCGGGGGACCAGGAGATGACCAGGTTCTGGCCGCCGGTGGCGGTGCCGAGACAGGTGGAGAAGATCTCCGGATCCGTCGCGGGATTGGTCGAGACGACGCGCGTATAGGGATTGCCCTCGTTGTCGTGAATGTCGGACATGGGCCATTCGTTGGAATCGTTGGAGGTCGAAACAACGATGGCATTGCCGCTGGAGGGGAAGGGGACGGAGACAGGATTGGTGAGTTCGCCGACGAAGTGCAGGATGCGCGTGACGTGAATGCCGGTGGGCTGCGTGCCTGCTCCAGGCGAAGCGACGAAGGCAGCCGCGACGGAGTTCCAATTGCGGGCAATGGAGGCGCCGTTCACGGTGAGGGTCGGAGTGTAAGCGCCATGGGTCGCCTGGAGGCTGACCTCGTTGGCGTATTTGTCGACGATGTTTTCCATCAGCAGCGCGGAGCTGCTGTCGGGCGTGACGCCGGTGATGGGCGGATCGTATTCGGGGTACTGATACGTCTCGTTGCCGTAGTTGACGATCAGGTCGCCATCAGCGGTGGTGGTGACCGGACCCGGTTGCACGGTGCCTTTGAGTCCATTGGCGGCAGCGGTGCCGTCGAGGCAGGCGGTGGGCGCGATGCCACTGACTTCGTCGTAGGTGAAGTGAAGGGGTTCGTCGTGAACCGCCGGCTGGCTGAGATGGATGGAAATGAGATTGGTGCCGGCGGCAGCTCCGCAGATGTAGAGGAGGTCGCTCTCCTGGCCGTCAGCCGTATTAGTGGTGGTGACAGCGGTTTGCCAGTTGCCGTTGTTATTGTCCGTCACGGTGATGGATTTGGAACTGACATGCATCACGGTGAAGATGAGGAGATTGCCCGGCGAGCTGGGGACCATCGGGAACTTGAAGTCCTGGAGTGTTTCCCCTTCGGCAGTGCCGTCGCCCACGGTGTCGATGTGGTGTACGACGCAGGGATGGGTAGCGTCGCAGTCGGGCCAGACATACGTGTGCTGCGCGGCGGCATTGAGCGACACGATCAGGAGAGGCAAGGCGAAAAGAGTCGAGCGGTTCATTCGGGTCCGTGCGGATGGCAGGCGCCAGAGGCCTGATATGTATGGTGGTCTTCTTGACGCTAATTTGCGACATGGAGTTGTCGCGGAGATGAAGCCACAGTGAAAAGGGAGCAGGGAGTTGGGGGAACTCGCTGCAGGGCATCTGCGATGGTAACCAACACGGGAACAAATTCAGAACGGTGGTGACATTACGTGGCTCAAAGATGTTCCGCGGGGTGCTTCAGCTGATCTCGAAGATGTTTTCGGTTTTGGCGGCCTGGGCGAGAGCGCGTTCGGCCAGGCGATTGGCGATGGTGTAGAAGGGCGCAGCGTGCGGGGTGTCGGGGCCGGCGAGCGCGATGGGCATGCCGGTGTCACCACCGTTGCGGATTTCAGGAACGAGCTCGATGGATCCGAGGAAAGGGATGTTGAACTGTTGCGCGGTGCGCTCGGCGCCGCCGCGGGAGAAGATGTCGATTTCCTGATGGCAGTGCGGGCAGGTGAAGTGGGACATGTTCTCGACGATACCGAGGACCTCGACGTTGACCTGGTGAAACATCTCGAGAGCTTTGCGTGCATCCTGCAGGGAGACGTCGGAGGGCGTGGAGACAACGACGGCGCCGGTGAGCGGGACGGTCTGGACCAGAGAGATGACGACGTCGCCGGTGCCGGGAGGCAGATCGATGAGAAGGATGTCGAGTTCGCCCCAGTCCACCTGCTGGAGAAACTGGCGGATGATCTGGTGGAGCATCGGGCCGCGCATGACGAGCGGCTTGTCGCCGGGGGAGATGAAGCCGACGGAGATGACCTTGATGCCATGTGCGAGGTTGGGCTCGATTTGATTGTTGGGCAGCACGGTCGGCTGGCGCGAGGTGCCGAGCATGAGCGGAACGTTGGGGCCGTAGATGTCGGCGTCGATGAGGCCGATGCGGAAGCCGAGCTTCGCGAGAGCGATGGCGAGATTGACGGCAAGAGTGGTTTTGCCGACGCCGCCTTTTCCCGAGCCGATGGCCACGATGGATTTGACGCCGGGGAGTGCGGTGGGAGGCGGCGGGGTCGGAGGATGAGCCATAAGAACAGGGTATAGCGAACAGAGAATCGGGAGTAGGGCTCCTGTAGTCTGAAGGGAGAGGAGAGAGACGGGATGGAGACGAACGGTCCTGCGATGCCCGCACGCGCAGTGGTTCAGTCGCAGTCGGAGATGACCGAGCTGATTTTGCCGAACGACACGAACACGCTGGGCAATCTGCTGGGCGGGCGGCTGATGAATTTCATCGATCTGGTGGGAGCGATGGCCGCTTACCGGCATGCGCGCAGCCATGTGGTGACGGCGTCGATGGAGCATATCGACTTCATTGCACCGGTGCACGTGGGGGATCTGCTGATTCTGAAGTCGTCGGTGAACCGGGCCTTTAAGACGTCGATGGAAGTGGGTGTGAAGGTGTGGGTGGAGAACACGATTGCGGGGATTCATCATCATGTGGCGTCGGCGTACCTGACGTTCGTGGCCATCGATCCGCAGGGACGGAGAGTGCCGGTGCCGCCGCTGACGGCCGAGACCGACGACGAGAAGCGTCGGTTTGAGGAGGCGGGACGGCGCCGCGAGATTCGTGAAGCCGAGGCGCGACGCAGACGGATTCCGAAGTTTGAGGCGGCAAAGATCTGAACGAAGAACGGGACGAGAAAAAGGACAGCGCGGCAGCGAGCACGGGGCAGCCGGGTTTTGAGCATGGATAAGGTTGCGGGACTGAAGGAAATTCTGGCACAGGATCCGAAGAACGCCTTCGCGCGGTATGGGCTGGCGATGGAGTATTCGGGCCAGGGGCAGACGGATGCGGCGCTGGCGGAATTTGCCCAGCTGCTGATGGATCATCCGGATTACACGGCGGGGTATTTTATGGCGGCGCAGACGCTGGCGAAGGCGGGACGCGATGCGGAGGCGAAGCAAAAACTGGTGGATGGGCTGGTCTGCGCGCGGCGGACAGGCAATACGCATGCAGCGCGGGAGATGCAGGCGATGCTGGATGAGATGGAGATGCCCGAGTAAAAGCAGGCAACAGGCAGCAGGGAACAGGGAGCAGGAAGTGAACGGGTCCCGGATGGGATTGCCTGCGAAATCTGCTCGGCGCGTTCGGCAAATGTGCAAGACGGGCACGGGTGAGACGCGCATAATGACAGGATCATGAGAATCCCCGTGTTCCCCCTGAACCTGGTGCTGTTTCCGGGAGCGGCGCTGCCGCTGCATATTTTCGAAGAACGCTATCGCGAGATGGTGGGTGAGTGTCTTGCCGAGGACAAGTCGTTTGGAGTGGTGCGCGCCAACGGAGAAGAGATGTCGATCGTGGGATGCACGGCCAGGATCGCGCGTGTGGTGCGCAGGTACGACGACGGGCGGATGGACATCCTGTGCGAGGGCGTACGGCGTTTCGAGATCGAGGCCCTGGATGAGTCGCGGGCGTTTCTGCAGGCCGATGTGGAGTTTTTCGACGACGACGGCGCGTGGTCGACGCGCGACGATCGCGAGGATTGCGCGGCACTCCATTTCGCGACGCTGCATATGGCCGGAATCGAAGCACCGGCGGCGCATCTGGATCTGAACGCGCCGGTGGCGTTCCAGCTGGCGGACGCGCTGCCTTCGGATCTGGGATTCAAGCAGCAGCTGCTGGCGAGCCGGTCCGATGCGGAACGGACGAAGAAGTTGCGGGATTTCTATAACGATGTGTTGCCGCGACTGCGGGCAGACGAAGCTGCGCGCCAGGCACAACAGCCCGGCTTCCCCATACACTAGGAGGTATCAAGTGACGGTGGACGCACCTCAGGCGTCCAACAAGAGACATCTTTGACGGCAGGAAGAGCAGGCGGGATGGGAGTATCCATGGCGACTCGACAGAGCACGAACGGAGGGAAGGAGCCTGGCCGCGCGGCACACCTGCCGCAAACGCTGGGTGAGCTGCGCGCGACTGCGGAGTTCGGGGAGAGACGGCTGCGGGCGCGCACGGTGAAAGACGAGATGCGGGAGAACCTGATCTGCCGGCTCAAGGCGAAGCAGGCGGTGTTTCCCGGGATCATCGGATACGAGGACACGGTGGTGCCGCAGATTGTGAACGCGGTGCTTTCGCGGCAGAATTTCATCCTGCTGGGACTGCGGGGACAGGCCAAGAGCCGCATCCTGCGCGCACTGACGGCGCTGCTGGACGAGCACATGCCGTATGTGGCGGGTTGCGAGATTCGCGACAATCCATATGCGCCGCTGTGCCGGCGATGCCGCGATCTGATCGTGGAACAGGGCGACGCGACGCCGCTGGGGTGGATCACACGCGACGATCGCTACGTGGAAAAACTAGCGACGCCGGACGTGACGGTTGCGGATCTGATCGGGGATCTGGATCCGATCAAGGCAGCCCGTGGCGGGCACGATCTGGCGAGCGAAATGACGATGCACTACGGACTGCTGCCGCGGGCAAATCGCGGCATCTTTGCGGTGAACGAGCTGCCGGACCTGGCGGGAAAGATTCAGGTGGCGCTGTTCAACATCATGCAGGAAGGGGATGTGCAGATTAAGGGCTACCCGGTGCGTCTGGAGCTGGATGTGGCGCTGGTGTTCAGCGCCAATCCCGAGGACTACACGGCGCGCGGCAAGATTGTGACACCGCTGAAGGATCGGATTGGGTCAGAGATTCGCACGCATTATCCGGAGACGCTGGAGGAAGGAATTGCGATCACGACGCAGGAGGCGTGGACCGAACGCGAGCCGAGCGACGCGATCATTCCGCAGTATCTGCGCGAAGTGATCGAGCAGGTGGCCTTCACGGCGCGCGAGGACAAGAAGGTGGACAAGCGGAGCGGCGTGAGCCAGCGTTTGCCCATTGCAACGCTGGAGCTGGCGCTCAGCAATGCCGAGCGGCGGGCGTTGATGCATGGGGAATCGCAGGTGGTGCCGCGGGTCGGCGATCTGTATACGGCCCTGCCGGGGATCACCGGGAAGCTGGAGCTGGAGTACGAAGGCGAGATGAAGGGCGCCGATACCGTGGTTCGCGACATTGTGCGATCGGCGATCGGGAAGGTGTTCGACCGCTACTTCGCCGATGTGAACACGCAGCAGATCGAGCAGTGGTTCAACCTGGGAGGGTCGGTGAAGATCACCGATGCGCAGGCAGCGAAGGCGACGCTGGAGGAACTGAAGCAGATCCAGGGGCTGATGGAGAAGCTGGCTCCTCTGGAGGTGAAGGCGAGTGACGGGCCGGAACTGGTAACCGCGGCTGCGGAGTTTTTGCTGGAAGGGATGTGCTCGCATCGGAGGATCAGCCGCAACGAAGAGCGGAGCTTTAGTGCGCAAAAGAAAGGGCCGGAACGCCCGGAGCGGGTGGAACGGGCCGATCCGGAGCGGGAGTACGAGCAGTGGCAATCGCGGAGAACGCGGAGGGGAAGCTTTAATTAGCGTTCAGCGGTCAGAAGAGCCATGAAGAGCGTTCGGTATACGAAGTTCACGGGTGATCTGGCGAGCGAGATGAGCATGGAGGATCTGCTCAAGGCGCTCTCGGACTATCTGCTGGACTCGGGATTTCAGAATCCGTTTGCCGAATTTCAGGACCTCGATCAGACGATGGAGGATCTGCGGGAGGCGCTGCGCCGCGCGCTGGAGCAGGGGGATGCGTTCGACGAGAGCATCCAGCAGAAGATCGACGAGATGGCCGCTGAAGGCAAGCTGGATGAGCTGATCGACAAGCTGATGCAACGCATGGAGCGGGAGAACTACATCTCGACCACTTCGCCGCAGCCATCGGGACAGGTGACGCAGCAGGCCGGGCAGATGGGGCAGGCGCAGGATGCGCGGTTTGAGGTGACGGACAAGAGCCTCGACTTTCTCGGATACAAGACGCTGCGGGATTTGCTGGGGTCGCTGGGGAAATCGAACTTTGGGCGGCACGACACGCGGCACTGGGCGACGGGCGTGGAGACGAGCGGGGGGTCGCAGCCGTACGAATTCGGCGACACGCTGAACCTGGACGTGACCGCGACGCTGAAGAGCGCGATCGCGCGCGAGGGGCTGACGCTGCCGCTGAATCTGGAGTACCGCGATCTGCAGGTGCATCAGTCTGAGTATCAAAGCTCCTGCGCGACGGTGGTGATGCTGGACTGCTCGCACTCGATGATCCTGTACGGCGAGGACCGGTTCACCCCGGCGAAGAAGGTGGCGATGGCGATGGCGCATCTGATCCGGACGCAATATCCGGGGGACACGCTGTCGCTGGTGCTCTTTCACGATTCAGCGGAAGAGTTGCCGGTGTCGCAGCTGGCGCGGGTGAAGGTCGGTCCCTATTACACGAACACGCGCGAGGGGCTGCGCCTGGCGCAGCGGATTCTGGCCAGACAGCGCAAGGACATGAAGCAGATCGTAATGATCACCGATGGCAAGCCATCGGCGCTGACGCTGCCGGATGGGCGGATTTACAAGAACGCCTTCGGGCTCGATCCGCTGGTGGTGAGCGAGACGCTGGAAGAAGTGTCGCGCTGCAAGCGGCAGAACATCATGATCAACACCTTCATGCTGGCGTCGGCCTTCGGGCTGGTGCAGTTTGTGCAGAAGGTGACGCAGATGTGCCGCGGGAAGGCGTACTTCACGACGCCGGAGACGCTGGGCGAGTATCTGCTGATGGATTACATGCAGAGACGGATGAAGACGATCCACTAGCGAGTAGCGTGTAGCCGGTAGCAAAAGCCAAAGGAGCCAGCTCAGAAGCGGTCAGCCGGACTTCGGTCGGCTGAGATCCGGTCCGCGAAACTCTGCTTATGGTTCAGTTTTCGCGGCAACATACCTAACGTGGAAGCCGCGGGGCGAGGGGTGGAAGCCGGCGTCCTGCAGAAAGCGCGCGAGGAAATGCTCGTGGGCAGGGCGGCCGGCGATGGCGTCAATCAGGAGGCCGCCGTGATGGCGGTTCTCCGGAATCTGTAACCGTTCCTGAGCAAAATGGGCGAGGAAGCGGGCGAGATCGCGTGCGACGGCGCTGCGGTCGGGCTCGTCTGCGGGCAGGATGACCTGAAGCGCAGGATTGTTGCGGCGCAGATACGCGACGAGGTCGCCGTTGCGCAGGATGACGCTGGCGCTGACGCTGCGCGTGAGGACAGCGGTGTTGTCCGGAGCGGCGGATTCAGGAATCGGCCAGCGGAGGATGCTGCCCCAGGGGTTGGCGGGATCGGAAGCGGCGAGGAGAAGCATCTCGGGCTGGTTGGGATTGGTGGCACGCAGGGAGCGGAGGAGATCGACCGCGGCAGGTTGGGCGAACTGGGCGCCGCCGAGCCCGGCGACAAAATATCCGCGGCGAATCCTGCCCTGAGCTTCGAGGGCTTTGAGGACTTCATAGACGGCAGAGAACCCGCCAGGGAGATTTTCCTGAGCGACGGTTTCACGGGTCACGATACCGTACCGCTGCAGGAGTTGCAGAGCGATGGAGTGGGACCATGCGGTCTGCTGTGCCGACGTGGCGCGGTCGGGGGTGGGGACGAGGGTCCAGCGGCCCTGAGCCGCGGGCGGGGTGGTTCGGCGGGAACGGAACGCGGACTGATTGTGAACGCGCTTGCTGGAGCGGGTGGATTCCGGCTTCGCGATGAAGGCGCGCAGCGCGTGGAGGGTGTCGTTGGTGACGAGGCCACGCCAGACGAGCGACCAGAGCGCGTCGACGGTATCGCCGGGATAGCCGCCGCCGGCGGCATCGTGGAGATCGGCGAAAAAGGTGGCGCCGGAGCGGGCAAGGACATCGAGGATCGCTTCTTCGCGCGGGTCCCTCGCGAATTCCGACCCAGGCTCGCGTCGGAATGGCTGACGCTGGAGGGGTCCGTTCGTCTGCGCCGCTCCCACTGACGCGGGAGGGGCATCGCTGGGGATGACAGGGTAAGGTATGCGCAGGTCGATGATACGGTCGGCGAGGTAGAAGGCGATGCGGCCGTCATGTTCGCCGATGGGGTCGACGCCGCACCAGACGATTTCGCCGGCGGCGACGAGGGTATCGAGGTCGGCCGGGGAATAGCGGGCGATGCGTGCGGGAAGGATCTGCGATTCGAGAAGCGAAGCGGGAAGCGGCGCGCCCTGGAGGGAGTCGATGGTATCGAGGAGAGCATCGAGGCCGCGACGTTTTTGCAGGACGCCCTGCCAGTGCGTTTCAAAACGCGCAAAGAGGCGCGGTTCGGCGGGTTCAATTTCCTTTCGTAACCGTGCCAGTGACTTATTGCGGATGAGGCGAAGCGATTCGGCATCGCAGTATTCGCGGCCGGCGGATTGGGGGCGGAATCCGCCCTCGAGGACGCGGCCATCGTGGACCAGGGTACGGAGGGCGGCTTCGATGGGGATGGGATCGAGTCCGAATCGAGCCGCGACTTCGCGGAGGGTGAAGGGAGCGTGGGTGCGGGCAAAGCGGCGGACGATTTCGAGAACGGGATGGGCGAGGGGAGTGAGGAGAGATTGCGGCAGGCCGTCAGGAAGCCTGATGCGGAGGGCGTCGCGATAACGAGCTGCCTCTTCAACCGCGATGTAGCGGGCCTGGCCGGCGATCCTGACGGGGACGATGCGGCGGGCGGTGACCAGAGCGTTGATGGCTTTGAGGAGATCGGGCGTTGCCAGACGAAGGGCGATCTCGTCGCGCGACAGATCGCCCAGGCGGAGGAGCAGATCGTGAAGGCCATCGGCGGTGCGGACGCGCTGGTTTTCACCGAGGAGCTGGAGGCTGGCTTCGACTTCGGAGAGGGCAACGGGATCGAGGATCTCGCGGAGATCGGCTTCGCCGAGGAGGTCGGCGAGGAGGGACTGATCGATGGAGAGGGCGGCAGCGCGGCGTTCGGCGAGGGGTGCATCGCCGTCGTAGATGAAGTTGCCGGTGTATCCGAAGAGGAGGGACGCGGCGAAGGGCGAAGGCTTCGGCGTGTCGACGACATGGACCTGGATCTCCTGCTGCTCGATGGAGCGGAGGACATCGAGGAGGGCGGGCATGTCGAACGCGTCGCGGAGGCACTCGCGATGCGCTTCGAGAATCATGGGGAAGTCAGGGTATTGCGAGGCGACGGAGAGCAGATCGGCGGCGCGTTTGCGCTGCTGCCAGAGGGGGGCGCGGATTTGGGCGCGGCGGCGGGGGAGCAGCAGGGCGCGGGCGGAGGCTTCACGGAACCTGGCGGCGAAGAGCGCGGTGGAACCAAGCTGGCGAACGACGAGGTCCTGAGCACGGTCGGCTTTGGGCAGGAGAAGTTCGGGATCGGGCGGTGCGTCAACGTCGGGGAAGCGAAGAACGAAGCCATCGTCGGTGGACATGGATTCGACGTGAGGACCGCCAGCGGCGAGGATCTGGGCGGCGGCGGCCATGGCCCAGGGGGTGTGGATGCGGTTGCCGAAGGGGGTGAGGACGCAGACGCGCCAGTCTCCGAGCTCGTCGCGGACGCGTTCGATGACGAGGGTGCGGTCGTCAGGAACCGCGGTGGTAGCGGCTTGCTGATCGGTGAGGAACTGAAGAAGGTTTTCGGCGGCCTGGATGTGGAGATCGTGCTCGCGAACGAGGCGACTGATGGCGGCATTGGGAGGCAGGGCGCGGATCTCGCGGACGAGTGCGCCAATGCGGCGGCCGAATTCGAGCGGGCGGCCGGCCTGATCGCCATGCCAGAAGGGCAGCTTGCCGGGCTGACCGGGCGCGGGTGAAACCAGAACGCGGTCGTGGGAGATTTCATCGATGCGCCATGTGGAGGCACCGAGGGCGAAGACTTCGCCGACACGGGATTCGAAAACCATCTCCTCGTCGAGTTCACCGACGCGGACCGGCTTTTTGTGGTCTCCGCTGAGAAAGACGCCATACAGGCCGCGGTCGGGGATGGTGCCGGCGTTGAGGATGGCGAGGGTTTTGGATCCTTCGCGGGGCGTGAGGATGTTGGTGTCGCGGTCCCAGGTGATGCGCGGGCGCAGCTCGGCGAACTCGTCGGAGGGGTACTTGCCGGAGAGAAGGTCGAGGACGCTCGAGAAGGTCGCGCGGGTGAGCGTGGTGAAGGGTGCGGCACGCCGAACGAGGGCGTAGAGGTCATCGGCGGAGATCGAGGGCTCGCGAGGCGGCTGACCCCTCAGGCGCGCTCCCGCGAGTGAGGCCGGCTGCGCGACGGTGGCGACGATTTGCTGCGCGAGGACATCGAGGGGATTGCGCAGGATGGAGGTAGCCTCGACGTGGCCTTCGTGCATGGCGCGGGTGACGGCGGAGCAGGCAATGAGGTCGGCGCGGTATTTAGGGAAGATGATGCCTTCGCTGACGACTCCGACTCTATGTCCGGCGCGGCCGATGCGCTGCATGCCGGCGGCGACGGAGGGCGGCGACTCGATCTGGATGACGAGATCGATGGCGCCCATATCGATGCCGAGCTCGAGCGACGAGGTTGCGACGACGGCGCGAATCTGGCCGGTCTTGAGCTGGGTTTCGATTTCGGAGCGCTGGGCGGCGGCGAGGGAGCCGTGGTGGGCGCGGGCGAGGGGTTCCTGTGCCAGGTCGTTGATGAGTCCGGCAAGGCGCTCGGCAGTGCGGCGATTGTTGACGAAGATGAGGGTGGACTGGCGGCGGCGGATGATGGCGAGGAGGCGGGGCGGGATGGTGGTCCAGAGGGAGGGTCGCCTTGCGGACGAATCGGAGGGTCGCTGGGGATCGGGTTCCGGTACTTTCAAATCCTCCACCGGCACTTCCACGCGAAGCTGAAGTGTTTTGGGTGCGGAGGCGTTGATGATCGTCACCGGGCGAGTGCCGAGGGTCTCCGGATCGGCGGGCGAAGGCTGACTCCCGCCGAGAAAGCGGGCGACCTCTTCGAGCGGGCGCTGCGTGGCAGAGAGGCCAATGCGCTGGAGCGGCTTCGCGGTGATCGCTTCGAGGCGTTCCAGAGAAAGGGCCAGATGAGCTCCGCGTTTGGTGGGGACGAGGACGTGGATTTCGTCGACGATGACGGTGTCGACGGTACGAAGCGCAGAAGCCGACTCGGAGGTGAGGAGGAGGTAGAGCGATTCCGGGGTCGTGATGAGGATGTCGGCGGGATGACGGCGGAAACGGGCGCGTTCGATCTGTGGCGTGTCGCCCGTGCGGATGGCGATTGCAGGGAGGCGGAAGGCAACACCGGCCTGGCGGGCGAGGGGGGCGATCTGCTGGAGTGGAGTCTGAAGGTTGCGTTCGACGTCGACGGCGAGGGCTTTCAGGGGACTGATGTAGACAACGCGACAGGCCTCGCCGGCGGCGGATTTTGGGGTATCCGGTTCAGCCTGGGATTGGAACGTGGGCCGGTCAAACATGAGGGAGTTCAGGCACCAGAGGAAGGCGGTGAGGGTTTTGCCGGTGCCGGTGGGAGCGAGGATGAGGGTGGACTCGCGGCGCGCGATGGCGGGCCATCCGAGACGCTGCGGGGCAGTGGGCTCGCCGAGGGTCGAGCGGAACCAGTCGCGCGTGACGGGATGGAAGAGGCCAAGGGGGTCCATCTGTCGATCATCCTAGCTGGTCGATAAAGGGAACCGGCAACAGGGAACCGGGAACCGGGAACAGGGAACCGGGAACAGGGAACAGGGAATAGGGAACAGGGAATAGGGAATAGGTAATGGGGAATAGGGAATAGGTAATGGGGAATAGGGAATAGGGAATAGGGAATAGGGGTTGAGCTTGTGGCGGGCGAAGGGGTTGTCTCGACCCACGAGCCCGCGCGCATCCCTGCGGCGGGGTTGCCTGCGCATGGCCTTCCTGGGGCCGATCACGGCGGCTGGCTTCCCGGCTTCGCTCTTCCCGTCTGTGGATGGCTAACGAATGGGTTTGTACCAGACGGTTTTGGGGGTGAGCATGGTTTGCCAGTGGGAGTCCATGCGAGGCTGCTCGCTGAGGCCAAGGAAGAGGATGCCGTCGGGCGGCAGGGCGCGATGCATGGTGAGGAGAACCTGGCGGCGCGTGTCCTGATTGAAGTAGATCATGACATTGCGCAGGAAGATGACGTCGAATCTCTCGGAAACTCCGGTGGGTTGGCAGAGATTGCGCTGCTGGAAGCGACAGAGGCGTTTGATATCGGGATGAACTTCCCATTCATCCCCGGTGCGGACGAAATATTTGACGAGCATGCGGGCGGGAAGGCCGCGGTTGATTTCGATGCGCTGATAGCGCCCGGCGCCGGCACGTTCGACCATCTCTGCGGAGAGGTCGGTGCCGAGGATGTCGATGCGCCAACCGGCGAGAAGCGGAAAGTGTTCGCGCAGCAGCATGGCGAGGGAATAAGCTTCCTGGCCGGAGGAACTGGCCGCGGACCAGAAGCGCAGGGTGCGGATGTCGCGGCGGTTTTCGATGAGGGGAGGCAGGAGTGTTTCGCGCAGGTAGTCGAAGGTGGGGGTATCGCGAAAGAAGCTGGTCTCGTTGATGGTCATCGCCTCGGCGACGGAGCGTTCGAGGGCGGTGCCAGCGGTGGAGCGCAGGGCAGAGACGAGATGGCTCAGGGACTCGAAGCCGCGATGGCGGAGCAGACCCTGAAGGCGGGACTCGAAGAGGTAGTCGCGGGAGGGATCGACCTGATTGCCGGAGTTGCGCATCACCACGGAGCGCAGGTACTCGTAGTCGACAGGGGTGGTGGTCATCGGGCAAACGCCTCCACACGAGTCGATGAGGGAGTGGCGGCGGAGCTGAGGCGCAGAATTTCGGCAGGGATGGCGTCGAGAGGAAGAACTCGGTTGGCGAGCCCGGCATTGGCCACCGAGCCGGGCATACCCCAGACCACGCTGGTGGGGGCGTCCTGGGCGAGAATGGTGCCGCCCGCGGTGCGGATGGCGCGGGAGCCATGAAGTCCGTCGGAACCCATGCCGGTGAGAATGATGCCAAGGGTGCGGCCAGCGCAGACCTGCGCAGCAGACCGAAAGAGCACGTCGACCGAGGGGCGACAGAAGTTTTCCGGTGCATCCTGATTGAGGCGCAGGCGGAAATCGCGCAGGACCTCGAGGTGAAAATCGCCGCGAGCGATGTCGATGACGCCGGGTTCAGCATGCGAATCGGGTGCGGCTTCGCGAACACGCAGAGCGCACAGGCTGTTGAGGCGTTCGGCGAGGAGCCCGGTAAAGAGGCGCGGCATATGCTGCACGATGAGGACAGGCAGGGGAAAGGTCGCGGGGAATTTGGGCAACAAAACCTCGAGCGCGGCAGGGCCGCCGGTAGAGACACCGATGACGACGATTTTGGGCGCATGCGCGGAGGAAGCGGGGAGGGAGGAGAGCGGCGCCGCAGTGGTGGCAGGAGGCGGAGCGCCAGGACGAGATTCGGAAGGAAACAGAGCGAAGATTTTGGGGAGTAACTCGCGGCTGAGGGTGTCGACTGCTTCGCGAAGGCCGTGCTGCGCGCCGGGTTTGGTGACGTAGTCGGTGGCGCCGCGCGCGAGGGCTTCAATGGTGATGCGAGCGCCCCGCGAGGTGAGGGTGCTGCACATGATGACGGGAACGCGGCGGTTCTGCCGGCGGATGGCGGAAACGACCTCGAGGCCATTCATTCCGGGCATCTCGATGTCGAGCAGAACGAGATCGGGATGCATGCGTTCGAAGGTGGCGAGGCCATCCTGGCCCGACGCGGCCGAAGCGGCGATCACGATCGATGGCTGCGGATCGAGAACCATGCGCAGAAGGCTGCGCATCACCGCAGAGTCATCGATGTGGAGGACGCGGATCTTTCGTGTGGACGGCGAGGCGCCTGGCAGCTGGGGACCCGGAGTCATCGATCCTCGACCCCCGCCATGCGCAACTTGTCGAACAGGCCGGCTTCGTCGAAGGGCTTGACGAGGTATTCGTCGGCTCCGGCGAGCAGGGCGGCTTCGATATGGTCATTCTCGGCTTCGGTGGTGACCATGACGATGCGCGTGGCATCCAGAGCGTGGTCGGCGCGCGCCGCCTGAAGCAGTTCGAAGCCGGACATGACGGGCATGTTCCAGTCGACGAGGGCGACGGCGAAGGGGCCGGCATCGCGCAACTGTGCCAGGCCCTGGCGTCCGTCGGCGGCTTCGACGACATCGATACCGCGCTCGGCAAACAGAGAATGAAGGTAGTTGCGAATGAAACGGGAGTCGTCGACAACCAGGGCGCGCATGATTTTCCTCTCCACAGTCTCCCGGCATCACGCGGGGAAGGCGCTGGCGAGACGCATGGGGTCGAGGCGGTCCGGAGCGAGGCCGACGAGGAGACGATCCTTCAGCTTCCAGGCGCCGTCGAAGAGAGCCTGCCGGCGGGCATCGAGCGTGGCCGGATTCGGCTCATGGTCGCTCTCAGAGACGTGCAGAACTTCACCGACCGAGTCGACAAAGAGGCCGAAGAGGCCGTCGCCGCTTTCAAAGACGAGCACATCTTCCTGGGACTTCGCCGGTTCCATGCCGAGCAGGCGGCGCAGCGAAACGGCGGTGAGGACCTCACCGCGATAGTGCACCAGTCCGCCGACGAAGTAGGGCGCCAGAGGCACCGGCTGCGTCGCGGGCTTGCCGAGAATCTCGAGCACGTGGGCGATGGGAATTCCGTAGAGAGTGCCGCCCACGACCACCGAACAGACTTCCTGGGTGTGCCTGGCCTGTGTTTCGTTCATCGCGTTTCCTCCGGCGAGAGGGGTGCAGATTCCATGGCCCCGTCTTCGACGACATTCTCCAGCGGGGGAATGGTGGAGAGGCTGACGATCCCGGTCACCTTCTCATGCAGAAGCGTGATGCCGTCGGCGGCGAGACCGGAGCCTGCCTCCTGCAGCCGGCTTCCCCCGGTGACGTCGAGGACCTGAGAGACGGTCATGCCGACATGGCGGCGGCCGTCGCGGCAGACCACGACGGTGGTCTGCGCATCCGGATCGTCGCCGGCGTCGATAAAATCGGCGGCGGCATCGTCGAGGGGCAGCAGCGCACCCTCGAAGCGAAGCACGGGGCGGGAGCCGGCGCGTTCGATGCGGGAGCGCGGGATGCGCTCAATGCGCACCACGGTTTCCAGGGGCAGCGCGGCGCGGCGATTGCCGGCTTCGACGAGCAGGTAGTCCTGGCGGCCGACACCTTTTTCTTCGCCTTGCGATTCCTCGCCTTCGGAAGACAGGCCGACGTTGGCGTTCTGGGCGATGGCGCCGGGATTGAGAATCAGGGCCATTTCGCCGTTGCCGAGAATCGTGGCGCCGGCGTAGAAGCCGATTTCGCGCAGGACGGCGGCCAGCGGCTTGACAACGATCTCTTCCGGATCGGCCAGGCCATCGACGACCAGGCCAAAACGGCGGCCGTCGGCGTTGAGAATAGCAATATCGCAGGGCGTACCGGTCTCGCGTGCAGACTGCTGGAGAAGACGATCGAGGAAAACGAGAGGCAGGAGGCGGCCGCGGAGACGGTACAGGGAGGCATTTTCCAGACGCTCGATGCGGCTGTCGCTCTCGCCGGAACTCAGGTGCACCAGCTCGGTGAGCGCCGTCTGCGGGACGGCGAAATTCTGGCCGCGGCTGTGCACGATCAGTGCGGGAATAATCGCCAGAGTGAGCGGAATGCGCAGGCGGAGGATCGAACCTTTGCCGCTGTGGCTTTCCACATCGACTTTGCCGCCGATCTTTTCCACGTTGGTGCGGACCACGTCCATGCCAACGCCGCGCCCGGAGACACTGGTCACGGTTTGGGCGGTCGAGAAGCCGGGCAGGAAGATGAGCTGCAGGATTTCACGTTCGTTCATCTGCTCGGCACGCTGCGGCGGGATGAGCTGACGCTCCACGGCTTTGGCGCGGATCTTCTCGATGCTCATGCCGGCGCCGTCATCGTGGACTTCGACGATGACGTGGCTGCCTTCGTGGTAGGCACGAAGGCGCACGACACCTTCGGCGGGTTTGCCGGCGGCGAGGCGCACGGCGGGCAGTTCGATGCCATGATCGATGGCGTTGCGGATGGAGTGGGTGAGGGGATCGCGGATCGCTTCGAGCAGACTCTTGTCGAGCTCGGTCTCCTGGCCTTCCATCTCGAGACGGACCTTCTTGTCGAGCCCGAGGGCGAGGTCGCGGACCAGACGGGGGAACCGTGAAAAGACGTGACTGACCGGCTGCATGCGGGCTTTCATCACGGACTCGCGCAGGTCGGCCGTGACCATGTCAAGCCGACGGCCGAGCAGGGCAAAGCCCGGATCGGCGCTGGTGGTCTGCAGGATCTGATTGCGCGTCAGGACCAGCTCGCCGACCAGATTCATCATGCGGTTGAGCAACTCGACATCGACGCGCAGCGTGGAGTCGGCGGCGCCGGAGGACGAGGGAGTCTGGGGTTCGGTGGACGACGCGGGGACGTCATTCGCGGGCCGCGCGGGAAGCGAAGAGGGTGCGACAGCGGGAGAGGCCTGCAGCTCCGGCTCCCGTGGCGATTCTTCGATATTCCTGGGCGGCCCTGCCTCCTCGGGCCTTTCCGGGGGAGGCGAACCTTGCGGGGGATCAGCGTCACGATGCGTGGTGCGCCGCCGCGGGGTCCGCGGCTTGTGCGACTTTTCCCGATGAGCCGGCGCGACGACAGCCGCCGCGACTTCGACAGCCACCGGCTCGGCGACCGCGACAGAGGCTTCGCCGCGCTGGAGGCGCTCGAGCCTCTCGATCATGGCGGTGTCCTGCTGCTCACTGACGCCTTCGGCGCCGGTGGTTTCGATGGAGCGCAGAACGCTCCGCAGAATGTCCATGAGGGAGAGCAGGCCGCTGATGATGTCGGGGTTGGCCGCGAGTTTGCCGTCGCGCAGCAGACCGAGGAGGTTTTCTCCGGCATGCGAGAGGGCTTCGAGGCGGCTGAAGCCGAGGAAACCGGTGGTGCCCTTGATGGTGTGTACGGAGCGGAAGATATCGGCAAGCAGCTCCGCATCGCCGGGGCGTGTTTCGAGGTCGGTGAGGGCCCGTTCCATGCGGTCGAGCCCTTCCTGGCTTTCGAGCAGGAATTCGCGAGTAAGGTCGTCCACGATGGGTTTATCGGATGGCGGCGGAGGAACTTGAGAGCGGTTGCCGGTGGAAGGGGAAGCGGTTAGCCTCAGAACCATGGCGGAGATCGACGAGGACACGCTCGCGCAGTTGCGGACCCGAGCGATGGAGGCGGCGCAGCACGCGTACGCGCCGTATTCAAAGTTCTGTGTTGGGGCGGCGCTGTTATTCGACGATGGCAGCGTCGCGCTGGGCTGCAACGTTGAGAACATGTCCTACGGCCTGACCAGTTGCGCGGAGCGCAATGCCCTGTTTCGAGCCATCAGTGAGCGGGGCGCGGGGCGAAGGATTCGCGCCATCGCCGTGGCGAACCGGAATGGAGCGGCCAGCCCGCCGTGTGGCGCCTGCCGGCAGGTGATGAGCGAATTCGTCACGGCGGATGCGGTCGTGACCTTTCCGGGCGAGAACGGTCCGGAGACCCATCGCTTTGCAGAGATGTTTCCGTGGAGCTTCCGGCTGGAGACGCGGGGATGAGCGAGTTGCATGCAGTGGACCTGATCCGCAGGAAGCGGGACGGCGAGGAGCTGACGGTGGAGGAGATTCAGTTCCTGGTCGAGGGCGCGGCGCGGGAGACGATTCCGGAGGAACAGCTCTCCGCGTGGCTGATGGCGGCGTTTCTGCGCGGGCTAAAACTCACCGAACTGGACACGTTGACCACGGCGATGCGGTTTTCGGGCGAAGTGCTCCATCACACTGGGCTGGGGCGCAGGACGGTCGACAAGCATTCGACGGGAGGAGTGGGGGACAAGACCTCCTTCCTGGTGGCGCCGATTGCGGCGGCTGCCGGACTGGCCGACCCGATGATCAGCGGCCGGGCGCTGGGGCACACCGGGGGGACGCTGGACAAACTGGAATCGATTCCGGGATATCGGACGGATCTGTCCCTGGTGGAGATGCGGAAGGTGCTGGAACGATGCGGCGCATCGATCGTGGGACAGACGAAGAATCTGGTTCCGGCGGACCGGAAGCTGTACGCGCTGCGCGATCGGACGGCGACGGTGGAGAGCCCGTATCTGATCTGCGCTTCGATCATGAGCAAGAAGCTGGCAGCGGGTCTGGATGCCCTGGTGATCGATGTGAAGACCGGCTCGGGGGCGTTTCTGCGCGATGAAGACGAGGCGCGGTATCTGGCGGCGCTGATGGTGGAGACCGGCGAACGCGCAGGAACACGAACGGTGACGGTGCTGACCGACATGAGCCAGCCGCTGGGGCGAATGGCAGGGAACTGGATCGAGGTTGCCGAAGCGGTGGAGTTGCTGCGCGGAGAACGCAATCCGCTGAGCGAGGATTTGCGGGAAGTGTCGCTGATTCTGGCTGGGTGGATGGTGTTCCTGGGCGGGCAGGCGCGAAGTGCGGAAGAGGGTCGCGGGATCGCTGAGGAGAAGATCGAGGACGGGTCGGCGCTTGCGGTCTTTCGCGAGATGGTAGCGGCGCAGGGCGGCGATGTGCGCGCCATCGACGCGGGGATGGAATTTCATCGCCCGCGCTTTCGGCGGGAGTTTCGGGCCATGCGCGGAGGATATTTTGTCGCAGCCGACTGCACAAAAGTGGGGTGGGCGGTGCAGCGGTTGGGGGCAGGCCGCGAGAGGGCGGGCCAGCCGGTGGAGGCGCATGCGGGCCTCGAGATGCACGTGAAGCTGGGGGCGAAGGTGGAGGCCGGACAGATGCTGGCGACGCTCTTTGCCCAGGGCGAGACACGCTTTGCCGAACCGGAACGGCTGCTGGCCGAAGCTCTGACCATCGGAGACGTGCCGAGGGCCGCTCCGCCGCTGGTGAAAGAAGTGATCTCGAGCGAGAACAAAGATTCCTATTTGAAAGCACGGAATCGCTCATAGAATTCGAGAGAACCGACCAGGAGAACGCATTGGGACGTTTCACAGGTGTGCTGGGCTTGCTGACGATGCTGTTGCTGGCATGGATTTTCTCGACCAACCGGCGGGCGATTCGGTGGCGGACGGTGGTGTGGGGGCTGGGGCTGCAGATCCTGTTTGCGATCTGCGTGGTCGAGTGGACGGTGGGGCAGAGGGTCATGCATGCGGCGGGCGGGGCGGTGAACCAGTTACTGGCCTACGCGTTCGACGGATCGACTTTTGTGTTTGGCGACCTGGGCGCGCACAATTCGAAGATCGGAAGTGCGTTTGGGACGAGTTTCTTCGCCTTTCAGGTGTTGCCGACGATCATCTTCATCTCGGCGTTCTTTGCGGTGCTGTACTACCTGGGAATCATGCAGCTGATCATCCGCGGTTTCGCGAAGGCGATGCAGTGGACGATGAAGGTGTCGGGTGCGGAGAGCCTGAATGTGGCTGCAAGCATCTTCATGGGGCAGACCGAAGCGCCGCTGACGATCCGGCCGTTTCTGCCCGGGGCGACGCGCTCGGAGCTGATGACGATCATGACCAGCGGGATGGCGCATGTTTCGGGCGGGATCATGGCGGCGTACATTCTCTACGGCATTTCGGCGAGCAGTTTGCTGGCGGCGGTGATCATGACGGCGCCGGGCACGGTTTTGATCTCGAAGATGCTGGTGCCGGAGACGGAGAAGCCGGCGACCGAGGGCGTGGTGCGGATTCCGGAGGGGGAAGAGAGCGGAATGGGCGGCGGGGACGAGAACCTGATCGGGTCGATCGCGCGGGGGACGATCGATGGCGGGCGCCTGGCGTTCAACGTAGGGATCATGCTGATCTCGTTCCTGGCGTTGATTGCTTTGTTGAATGGAATCCTGGGCGGGATGCACAACTGGCTGGGCGGGCATCACATCCCATTTCCGCACTCGCTCGATGCGATTCTGGGATTCTTCTTTGCCCCGGTGGCGTGGCTGATTGGCATTCCGTGGCACGACGCACCGGCGGTGGGGAATCTGCTGGGGACGCGGATGGTGCTGAACGAACTGGTGGCGTACACGTATCTCGGAAGCCTGGCGAAAACGGGGGCGCTGGCGGCACGGTCGGTGACGATTGCGACGTTCGCGCTGTGTGGTTTTGCAAACCTGAGCTCCATCGGGATCCAGATCGGCGGCATCGGAGCGCTGGCGCCGAACCGGCGCAATGATCTGGCGAAGCTGGGGTTCCGTGCGATGCTGGCCGGAACGATGGCGAACCTGATGTCGGCATCGATTGTGGGAATGCTGATTCGGTAACTATGACGGTTTCATCCTTTGAGAAGGCGAGTGCGGCGGCAGAGTTCGTGGAGTCGCGGACGGAGTTGCGGCCACGGATCGGGATTGTGCTGGGGTCGGGGCTGGGCGCATTTGCGGAGCAGCTCGACGAGAAAACGGCGATTCCGTTTGGGGAGATTCCGCACTTTCCGCAGTCGACGGTGCCGGGGCACGGCGGCAAGCTGGTGATCGGGAAGGTCTCTGGCGTTCCGGTCGCGGTGATGCAGGGGCGCGTGCACGCCTATGAGGGATACGATTCGGAAGAGGTGGTCTTCCCAATCCGGGTACTGGGGCGGATGGGCGTGAAGCAACTGGTGCTGACCAACGCGGCCGGGGGGATCAATGAGGGCCTGAAGCGCGGGCAGCTGGTGCTGATCGCCGATCACATGAATTGGTCCGGGCGGAATCCGATCGCTGGGCCGGCGGAGGAGCGCCTGGGACCACGGTTCTTCGATATGAGCGAGGCGTACTCGGGACGGCTGCGGCAGTTGGCGCATGAAGCGGCGCGGGCAGAGGGGTTTCGTCTGGATGAGGGCGTGTACCTGAGCGTGCTGGGGCCGAGCTTCGAGACGCCGGCGGAGATTCGGGCGTTTCGGACGATGGGGGCCGATCTGGTTGGCATGTCCACGGTGCAGGAGACAATCGCGGCGCGGCAGATGGGTATTGAGGTACTCGGGATCAGTTGCGTGACGAACCTGGCTGCGGGCGTTCAGGCCGAACCGCTCAGTCACGAAGAGGTGATGGAAACCGGCCGGGCGGTGGAAGCGCAGCTGGCAGGGTTGCTGAAGCGGCTGGTACCGGCCGTAAGCTAAAAATCGCCCGGGGAGCTTCCTGGAATAGCTACTACAGTAATAAGGGCCGACTCCTTTCCAGTTAAGGGTGGTTAGATACTCTCTTCTGACCGGGCTTGGGCCTTCGACGAACCTACAACGAAAAGGTCACGACTCACAGCACGGTTCGCGAGCAACTCGACGGCCGATGATGGGCATCGAATCGCCAAAATCAGAAGCGTTCCTCTGGAAAGGCCCTTGCTGATGCCGGTGCACCCACTGCCAACGGTTCTCGTGGTCGATGACGAACACGGAATTCTTGTAACTCTCACGGCGATTCTCAAAGCGCACGGATTCACGGTGTTCACGGCCCGCAGCGGTGAGGAAGCCATCGATGTTGCCTATAATGTTGCGCCCGACTGGGTGGTCTCGGATGTGGTGATGGGCAGTCTGAGCGGCATTGATGCTGCCATCAGGATCCGTAAGCTTTGCCCGGACAGTCAGATCCTGCTGTTTTCGGGAAACGCGATGACGTCGGATTTGCTGGAGGAGGCGCGTTCGCGCGGCTATCACTTCGACATTCTTTCCAAGCCGTTTCACCCCACCGAGCTGCTTGCGCGGCTGACTTCGGGATCCAGGGACCAAAGCGAACCCGTGCAGCAATTGAAAGCCGGGTAAGGGAGCCCCGCCAGCGGACCATCGCCACAGGTCACTACTACCCGTAACCCCGGGAACCTCGGTCCGGCGATCTGTGTCTTCCCGCAAATCAGGTCTTCTAACTCCCTGGCATTTGTTATAAGCCGACGCTTGGGTGCGAGATACCTCAAAAGTGGCATGTTATCCCGCCGTGTGACCTGGCGCATAATGCAACAAAGAAGTTACCCAAGGGAAAGGCCATGGGCCACGCGCAGGATTTGCCGCCGGTTCCTACGTTTTCGCATTGCGCCATCAGGGTTGAGTCGAGATTGCTGATCCTGGCGAAGTGTCTGCGATGCCAGGAATGCCGGCTTGTTTCCGATCACGACGGCTCCCTTGAGGAATGGGAAACGCGGCACGTCTGCGGTGCAAATCCCACAGGCCCTGTCGGCTAGGGCCTTTGCCAGCCGGCGACGGGTGTCACCGTTCCGTTGGGCGTACCCCACCCCATCAAAGAACGCGAGCAACGGACCGCGAGGCCTGTGCGAGTTCTCCACCCGAGTGTTGTAGCGCTCACTCGCCGTGCGGGTGGCGCATGGGTGCTCCGGTTGTCGCCCCGGAGGGCGTGTTCTGGTGCTGATCGTGCCAGTCGGGGACGGGCTCCGCGCTCTTGAGCCAGGCGGCGACGCAGAGGTCGCGGAGCATGGAGGCACCGGCGGCGAGGCGTTCGGCGGTGAACTGGCGGGACGCGGGGGTGCCGGCGCCATCGAAGGCGTGGGCCTTTTCGAACCGATAGACCTGCTCGACCAGGGAGTTGGAGTGGCGCAGGTAGGCGAGGTAATCGTCCCACTCGTCGCCGATGGAGTGAAGGGGTGTCATGAGGGGCTGAACGTCAGAGGCGTTGATGGCGGTGTCGACGAAGTCGGATTCAAAGAGACCGTGAATGTGGTGTTCGGTAGTGTAGCCGTTGGGATTGGGGCCGACCCAGCCGTTGTACTGGATGGTGACGTGGAGGGGCTGCGAACCGTCGGCGACGTAGTGGCCGAGCCAGCCGGCGTAGAAGAGAATGGCGGCTTCGACGGGCTGGGTGTCCTGATGGCCAGCGGAGAGGGTGCGATAGTCGCGCATCGCGGACTTGAGGCGTTCCCAGACTTCGCTGGCGATGTAGGGCTGGAAGCCGACTTTCTCGGGGCGGAGGTCGGCCGCCCGGTCGGGGTGCGCGGCGGCGTAGGCGTAGAGGGCAGCGATGTACTGATAGCGCTCGCGAGGCAAGGTGCCGATGAGGTCGGCGTATTCGATGTCGATGAAGTGATCGGGGGCCTGAGCGGCGCTAAGTTCGGGCTCGGCGCGGGAACGCCAGCGGTCAGGCTCAGGACCGAGGTATTCGATTTCGTTGATGGCCTGCGGGGTCCGCATGAAGGCAGGCATGTCCGCGGGGAGGGACGAGGCGGCAAGGCGGTTGATAATCCTGTGGCCTTTGTTGCCCCAGGCAAAAGAGGCAGGAACGGCGACCAGACAAAGGAGGAGCAGCAGGGGGAGCGAGCGCTGGGTTTTCATCAAGGGTGAGTATATCGGGCCAGGCGCCGGGGACAGGGCCAGAGGACCGAGCAACGGAGGGTGGCCTGACGGGACGAGTCAAATGTAGCTGCCACTGTTTCGTTTTCGATAATTGTGACTATTCGCGTTGCTTACTCTGGAAGCCGCGGGCGAGCATGAGGCTGATGGCGGCGATACCGGCGAAGAAGAGAAGGACGGAGGCCAGGTTATCGGCGGAGACACGCCCGGTGCGGAAGAGGATGTAGCCAATCGCCAGATTCAGGAGCGCCCAGAGGACGTTGATGGTGGGCGAAGAAAGTCCTTTGCCGGGCGGTTTGGCGAAAGGGGTAGGAAAAGCATTGCCGGAGATGCCTTGAACGAAGTGAGGCACAAAGTTGGCGAGGAACATCCCGGCGAAGAAGCAGGCGGCATCGTTGTACCAGGGCATGGTTATCTGCGAGGGTATAGCGGATCGAGTTCACCGTACAGGTGCGCAGGAAGCAAGTCAGCAAGTCAGCGAGTCAGCAAAACGCGAAGAAGCGCGAGCCAGTACCCGCAGGACGCTGGTCTTTCCCACTCAAGCCGACGGTGGGCTTGAGTGGGGTCCAGCTGTTTTCGGGCAAGAGCCCTAGGAGCGCGTCGCTTCGAAGAGGAACCAGGCGCGGCGCTGGGCCTGATCGATCCAGGTTTCGAGGAGGCTGGCGGTCGCGACGTCCCCGGCGTCGTCGCAGAGGGTGTGAACGGCGCGCATGCTGAGGACCAGGGCCTTCTCGTCTTCGTGCAGCTCGCTGAGCATGTCAGGAGCGGTGACGAAGTCGGAGTCGTTGTCCTGAAGGCGCTGGAGCCGGGCGATATGGCCGATGGAGCGGATGGTGGCGCCGCCGATTTTGCGAACGCGCTCAGCGATGTCGTCAGTCATGGCAAAGATCTGGTCACCGTGATCGTCGAGGAGCAGGTGGTAGTCGCGGAAGTGCGGGCCGGTCATGTGCCAGTGGAAATTCTTTGTCTTGAGGTAGAGGGCGAAGACGTCGGCGAGAAGGGCATTGAGGGCGCCGGAGATTTCTTTGACCGATTTGGCCTCGATGTCGGAGCGGGTGTTGAGGGGAGCCTTCTGGCGGTCGACGAGTTCGGACTTGGTGGGCATGGAATCTCCTTTCGAAGAGTGTCATGACATAAGATTCGCCAGGGCGGAGTCCGTTGCGGGGTTTGTGGGGTTGTTGAAACGGGGAACGCGGCTTGTTACAGGCGCGTCCCCCCACTCAAGCCAACGGCAGGCTTGAATGGGGCACCCGGCAACCCACTCAAGCCAACGGCAGGCTTGAATGGGCCACCCGAAATCTAGTTTGGGTCGGGTGGAGTGAGTTTCTGGCTCATGGCCTGGAGTTTGTCAAAATTCGCATCGACGAAGGTGGCATTCTCGGCCGTGATGGAGTTGGGCGGATAGTCCCTGAGGGTGCCCTGGCGCTTCATGGCGACGAAAGAGAAGTCGTTGATGAAGGCCAGGCTGACCACGATGTACTCGCGACTGGAGAGGCCATTCTGTTGGATGATCGCCACGGCTTCAGGGAAATTGGCGTCGAAGTACTTCGACTTCTGATCAAGGGACAGATTGTCGGAGGAGCCGGCATCCATCTTCTGCTTCACTGCGGGGTGGGCAGCGACGTACTGATTGAGCGCCTGGGTGGCGGCAACCAGCTTCTCCATCTTGTCCATGGACAGGGTGTACTTGCGGACTTCGATCAGATCGGGATTGTTGTCGGCGGGCGATTGGGCGCGAGCCTGGAGAGCGAAAGGAACGGTCAGGAACGCGAGGCAAAGAGAGAGCAGGATGAGGTGAGGCTTCGTGGGACGCGTCATGGAAAGGACTGGGACCCCGTGGGTTTGGATTGAGATCAAGCCAGAGGTGAAAGACAGAGCGGGCGACCAATGGGATGGAGGGGAGTGTATCGCAGGAGGGCGAGAAGCGGATAGAGGTTCCCAGGCAGGAACGAGAGGTGCAGAGGCAATCGGGAGGTGGGGTCCTGTTATGCTCCGGGGATGCGGAAACGTGGGTGGTGCGAGTTGGGTGTGGTCTCGATCGGGCTTTGGTTCGCGGCGGTCGTGAACGCGCAAAGTGCGAAGCCGTTGTCGCCGGAGGAGAAGGCGATGGTGGCGTATATCGACGGACACACGGCCGAGGCGAATGCGCTGCTGGAGAGACTGGTGGACCTCAACAGCGGGACGCACAACCTGGAGGGCGTGCGCGCGGTGGGGAAGATCATGACGGCCGAACTGGAGGGGCTGGGGTTTGAGGTGCAGTGGATTCCGATGGATGAAGTGCAACGGGCCGGCGTGCTGGTGGCGGAGCACAAGTGTCCTGCAGGTCCGGAGAAGTGCGGGAAGCGGATGCTGTTGATCGGACACATGGACACGGTGTTCGAGACGACCAGCCCGTTCCAGAAGTACACAGTCGCGGGAAACATCGCGACCGGGCCGGGCGTGAATGACATGAAGGGCGGCCTGGTGGACATGCTGTATGCACTGAAGGCGATGCAGGCGGCCGGCGGGCTGAAGAACGCCGAGATCACTGCGGTTCTGAGCGGCGATGAGGAAGCGCATGGCGAGCCGGCGAGTGTTTCGCGGCGTGACATGATTGCGGCTGCGCACCACAGCGATATAGCGCTGGAATTTGAGGGGACGCCGCGGATCAACGGGGTGTTCTACGGTAGCGTCAGCCGGCGCAGCTCGATCACGTGGCACCTGAAGACGACGGGAGAGACGGGACACTCGGCGGGGATTTTCTCGGAGAGCAGGGGTTACGGGGCGATCTACGAACTGGCGCGGATCCTCGATGCGTTCCGGACGCAACTGCCGGAGCCCTATCTCACCTACAACGTGGGAATGGTCGTGGGCGGGTCGAGCGTGGATGTAGACGCGGCCGGAAACAACGCAATGGCGACAGGGAAGGAAAACGTGATTGCTCCCGCCGCGTATGCGAGCGGAGATATCCGAACAATTTCGAACGAACAGACGGAGCGGGTGGAAAAGAAAATGGAGGCGATTGTCGCCGCGCATCTGGCGAAGACGGGGGCGACGATCAGCTTTGGAGAAGGATATCCGGCGATGGCGCCGACGGAGGAGAATCGGGCGCTGCTGAAGATGCTGAATGGGGCGAATGCGAGCCTGGGATTTGCGGCGATGCCGGAACTGGATCCGATGAAACGGGGGGCGGGAGATATTTCGTTCGTGGCGGCGATCATTCCGGGATTAGCGGGCGTCGGAGCAACGGGTGAGGGCGCGCACGCGCCGGGCGAGACGCTGGATCTGGAGACGCAGCCCATCAATACAAAGCGGGACGCGGTGCTGATGGAACGGCTGACGAAAGTGGGGCAGGGAGAGAACCTGGTCAAGGCGGCGCAGTAAGTTCTCCCGGTTCAGGGCTCGAAGCGCCGAAACCGATGGTCAAGGGTCGAGGCTCCCCACATCTGCAAACGGCACGCAGATGTGGGGCATCGCGAGGTTGTAGTCGGCAGATTCAGCGATTACTGGACGGCGGGCAGCGTGCCGGCAATGGTTTGAGCTGCAGCTGAGCAAACAGGATGACCCCATCCGCTGGTGCTGACGCCCATCATCAGGCCAGTGGCGGGAACAATGTCATAAACGATGTTGTCGGGCCGGGTGTTGTCGGGTCCAACGCCGGCGGGGACGAAGTCGAGGTTCAGGTTATGGCGAGTGCGCCAGGCGATGTTGTGATCGGCGCAGGAAGAATCGCCGCTGACGCCGAGAGCGCCGAGGAGCTGGCCCTGAGCGTTGTACAGGGCGAGGCCGCCGCCGAAGACGTTGACGCCGCCAATATGGAAACCAACCATGGGGTCGTTGGACAGGCCGTAGTTCTGCGGATTGCCGCCATAGGCCACGGTCGTATCGACAGGATTGCTGTGCTGGAGGCCATACAGGCTGCCGCCCGGCTGGGTGGCGGAGTAGAGATCGGCGGTGGAAAGAGCGAGTTTGGGCAGGCTGAAGGCGTTGGCGGTGTTAGCTTTTTGTGCGGCGATGGCGCGGCTGCCCGGCCACTGCGAGCCGCGATTGGCGCCGGTGAAGGCGACGGCGCAGACGATCCCATCGCGATTGACGATGGCTCCCCACATATCGAGATTGAAGCCTCCGTTCTGCTGCGCGCGGGCCGAGGTGAGCGCTGTTTGGAGCTGGTTGTGCGAGGGGAGACCACGGCATGGGGAAGTGCTCGCCGAGAAATTCTGTGAATCCTGGGCGGGTCCGGGCGTGGCCGACAGGGTGAGGCCGAGGGTGAAGAGCAGCAGGAGCGGAATCCGGGTGAAGTGCAGGTTCATGGGGTTCTCCTCGTGGGAAGGACTGGATGGATGAGGAGATTACGCGGTCCGGCGGAGACGTGGGAATAGCAAGGCGGTAAATTTCCTGTGAAGCGAAGAGCAGCAAAGCAGGTAAGGGAGGGGCTTAGACGCCGCCTTCGAACACTTTCTTGCTCAGATAGCGCTCGGCGGAGTCGGGGATCAGCGTCGCGACGCGGTGACCGGGACCGAGGCGCTGGGCGACCTGAACCGCGGCGTGGACCATCGCACCGGAACTGGAGCCGGCCAGCAGCCCCTCCTCGGAGGCGAGACGGCGGACCATGGCGAAGGCATCTGTATCCGGGACTGCGACAATTTCGTCGGCCAGGGAAGGGTCGAAGGTGTTGGGGATGAAGGAGACGCCGATGCCTTCGACTTTGTGAGGACCAGGGGGTCCGCCCTGCAGAATCGATCCCTGGGTTTCGACGGCGAGGGTGAGGATCTTCGGATTGCGTTCCTTGAGGAAACGGGCGATGCCGGAGAAGGTCCCGCCGGTGCCCACGCCCGCAATGAAGGCATCGACGCGCGCGTCCATCTGTTCCCAGAGTTCGGCGGCCGTGGTGTCGTGGTGGAATTGCGGGTTGGCCGGGTTGTCGAATTGAAGAGCGGCCCACACGTTGGGATCGGACGCCGCCAAAGCCTGGGCGCGGCGAATGGCGCCGGACATGCCTTCGGCTTCGGGAGTGCGATGGACTTCGGCGCCGAATCCACGCATGAGCGCGCATTTCTCTTCGGCGAAACCTTCGGGGACATACAGGACGACGCGGTAGCCGCGGTTGACACCGACGAGGGCGAGTCCCACGCCCGTGTTGCCGGCGGTGGCTTCGGTGATGATCGAGTTTGCGTGAAGGAGACCGCGGCGTTCGGCATCGAGGATCATGCCGAGGGCAGCTCGGTCTTTGACGGAGCCACCGGGGTTGAGGAACTCGAGCTTGGCGAAGAGGGCGGCGGATTCAGGAGCCGGCAGGCGGCGGAGCTCGAGGAGAGGAGTGTGGCCGATGAGGGCGGTAATGTCGGTGGCAGTGCGCATAGGGACGGTACAGGGTACAGGGTCTGATGAACAGGGGCAAGGGACAGGCCTGGTCGGGCGACCTTGTTACAATTGCGTTGATCCCGTTGTTGGCTGAGTCATCCCCCCTAATGACTTTGCTGGCCATTAACTCGACACCGCGCAATCGCCGCATCGTGCGGCTGCTTTTTGCGTTTGCCCTGACCCTGGTGTGTCTGGGCGCGACCGTCGGGGTGCTGATCTATGGCGATGCGCGCAGCGCTATTTCCTCTGAAGACTGGGTCGATCACACGCAGCAGGTACTGCTGAACCTTGCCAGTGTCGGTCAACAGCTGGACCGCATCGATCTGAACGCGCGCCTGTATCAGGCGACCGGGGACGAGAACAATCAGCGAGCGGCGCAGACGGCAGCGGTTCTGCTGAATACGCTGCTGGACCGGCTGGGGAAGCTGGTGGGCGACAATTCCGAGCAGGAACGCCGCGCCAGCGATCTCAATCATGCCGTGCAGGGGCTTTCCACCGCGGTGGATCAGCTGAGCCCGAAGGACGGATCGGTGCGCGATGCGGTGATCGATTGCCGGCGCCTGCTCAACCTGATGCAGGACGAAGAGCGCACGCTTCTGATCGAACGGCAGCGGGAGACGCAGCGGAGCAATTTCTTCGGGCTGGCGCGGCGGATTGCGACGGTGGTGACGGGGACAGTGCTGATCCTGGTGCTGGTGGGCTTTCTGATGCGGGACGCCGTCATGCGCAGCCGCTTCGAGGAAAAGCTCTCCGAGGCGAACGCGAAGCTGCAGTCGAGCGTGGAACGGCTGGAAGAGCAGGCATGGGAATCGCGGCTGCTGATTGCCGCGCGCGACGAGATGGGCTTGTGCCTGGAAGTGGAACAGGCCGAGGCCTGCGCGGTGCGGTGTTTTGGGCGGCTGCTGCCGGGAACCGCGGGACGGCTGAGTCTCATCAACAATTCGCGCCAGATGCTGGAGAGCGCAGGGACCTGGGGCGGGCTCGAAGAAGCCGACCGGTTGTACGAGGGATTCGAGCCGGGGAGCTGCTGCGCGCTGCGTTCGGGCCGGGCGCGGTGGCGGAGGCCAGAACAATCCGAGGTGCATTGCGGACACTTTGCGGGAGAGATTCCGGAGCGGTATCTGTGTTTGCCTCTTCTGGCCCATGGTGAGACGCTGGGAATTGTCACCGTGAAATGCCCGACGGCCGGGATCGCGGCGCTGGCCGAGGCTCGGGAAGGCACGGTGACGTCGCTGGCTGAGATGGCGGCGATGGCAATCGCGGGGTTACATCTTCGAAATAAGCTGGAAAGCCAATCAATTCGGGATGGTATGACGGGATTGTTCAACCGAAGCTTTATGGAAGTTGCGCTGGATCGCGAACTCCAGCGGGCCGACCGTCAGGGCAAGCCTGTGGCGCTGTTATTGGTGGACGTCGACCACTTTAAGCAATTCAACGACAGCCAGGGACATGAGGCGGGAGACGTGGTTCTTCGCGAAGTGGCGGAGGCTCTGCGGTCGGGGGTGCGCGGTGAGGATATCGTCTGTCGCTACGGAGGCGAGGAGTTTGTGGTGATTCTGCCGGAGATCACGAAGCGATCGGCACTGGACCGGGCGGAGATTCTGCGGAAGGAGATTGGCGATCTGACGGTGCGCTTCCGGGGCGAAGCGCTGCGCCAGGTTACCATCTCGGTGGGCCTGGCCATGTATCCGGAAAACGCGAGCGACAGCGAAGACCTGCTGCGCAACGCCGATCGGGCGTTGTATGCGGCGAAGCGCCGGGGACGGAATCGAGTGGTGCAGGCGGAGAGCAGCGTAGCCGTGTAGGGAAGCGGGGAGCCGGTTAACCGAAGACGGCCGGCGAGACAACGGTTCGGCCGACAAGCCCACAGCGAAGCAGCGGTCGGCGAACCGGTCCGGCGGTTCTCCAGCAAAGATTCGAATGACTCCGATGGCTACTGGGGATTCGTGGAGGGTGAGGCCTCGCGGGCCACGCGGGTCTTGTTGCCGTTGAGTGGGCGAGGATAGTAGCCGGTACGAGTGCGGACGTAGAGCTTGTTGTGGTGCGCCGCGTGGGCGTCGACGCGCACGGTCCGGTAACCGCCGAGGCTGGCCGGCTTCGACGAGTGATAACCGATGGTGTACTGGTTGCGGATATCGCGGGCGACCTCGCCGGCGATGACATCGACGTCCGCCAGCGATTTCGGGAAGAAGGCGAGGCCGCCGGTTTCGTCGGAGAGCAGCTGGAGGGCCCGTTTGGCGCGATGGGCTTCCTGGCCGCGGTCCTCGTCTCCAAAGAGCAGACCGATGGAATAAATGACCGGGCCGCCAAGGTCCTGGACGCGACGAACCGTTTGTTCGAGATTGAGGGTCGAGGCGTTGTCTTCGCCGTCGGTGATGATGAGCAGTACCTGCTTGGAGCGCTTGGCGCCTGAAGAGAGCTCGTCGGCGGAGGCGACAACGGCGTCGTAGAGCGCGGTGCCGCCGCGGGATTCGATGTGGGAGAGTCCGGAACGCAGTTTGTTGATGTCAGAGGTGAAGTCCTGGTCGAGGAAGGCTTCGTCGGAGAAATTCACGATGAAGGCTTCGTCCTGGGAATTCGAGGCGCGGACGAGATCGAGCGCAGCGGTGTTGACGGCCGAACGCTTGTCGCGCATGGAACCAGAATTGTCGACGAGGATGCCGAGGGATACCGGGACGTCGGAGTGGGAGAAGGCGACGATCTGCTGGGGAGCGTTGTCCTCAAAGACATGGAAGTCGTCGCGGTTGAGATCCATGACGAGGTGACCATCCTGATCGACGACCGTGCAGGGGAGAACGACTTCGTCGACGTCGCGGGTGAGCGTGTAAACGCCCTGCTGGCGTTTGAGTTCCTCGTTGGTGGCCGCACTGGGGTTGGGCCGCGAGGGACTGACCGCGGCGTTATCGGCGGCATCGGGGGAGACGATGGGGTCGTGATCGACATCGAGCGACGGCTGGCTTTCCGGCTGCTGCGGGTTCGGCATCGTGGCCGGCGCGGACGGGACGGGCGGAGCGGTTTGCGGAGCGGGGGCGGTTGTCTGGGCAAAAAGAGGCCGGGCAACGATCAGGGGCACGGCGGCGAGCAGCGAGCACAAGAGGAGGCGAAGATTCCTGCGGGAGCGCATAGGGTCGGGCACGTGCATGTACATATAAGTTGCGGCCAACCCGGCGGAGGCTGCAACCTCATCTACAATTTACGCCTTTTCGGGGAGTTCCGGGTCTGACAGGCTGTGGGATTGGCTGGGCCTGATCATGCGCAGGTTGGCAGGAGCGGCAGTTCTCGCGCGGGCTGTTGGTGCGGGGCGGGTTCCTGCCGGGCAATTACTGCAGGGGCGCGTAGTAGCCGGCGCGGGCGTGGACGGTGAGCTGCGGCAGGCCGGCCGGTGGTGACAGCTTCACTTTCACCTTCCGCCATTTGCCGTCGGTGCGAGTGTCGTCGGTCTTGTAGCCGAGGACGTATTCATTGCGCAGTTCGGCGCTGATACGGGTGGCGATGTCGCCCATCTCCGACAGATCGTCGACACGGAAGAGGCGGCCGCCGGTGTCGCTGCTGATGTCGTTCAGAAGCATGGGGCCATTGCGCTCTTCCACCGTGGCAGCTTCCGGATCGAAGATGCCGATGGAGTAGATCTGGGTGTCGGCTTCCTTGACCGCGGACCGGACCTCATTTTCGGTATAGCGGCTGTTGTTGTCGCCGCCATCGGAGACGATGAGGAGAGCCTTGCGCTGATATTTGGCCTGCTTCATCTTCTCGAGGCCAAAGTAGATCGCATCGAGCAGAGCCGTGCGATGTCCGGCCTGGACGGTAGCCAGGCGGGCTTCGACGTCGTCGGGCGAGGAGGTGTAGTCGGTGATGAGGACGGGGCGGTCGTTGAAGCCGATGACGAAGAACTCGTCCTGCGGGTTGGAGGTTTTCATAAACTGCAGGATGGCTCCGCGGGCGCGCACCACCTTATTACTCATGCTGCCGCTGAGGTCGATAATGACGCCGATGGAGACCGGGGCGTCGTCACAGGCGAAGGTGCGGATCGCCTGCTGGTGATTGTCCTCGAGGATCAGGAAGTTTTGCTTCTCGAGCCCGGTCACCAGGCGATCCATGGGATCGGTGACGGTCAGCGGGATGAGAACGAGGTTGGTATTGACGCGGAACTGGACGCCGGCACGAAGAGAAGCACCAGAAGTGAGGGGAACGGAGGGATCGGCCTTCGCGGCGACCGGTGGGGGGGTTGCGACGTGGACCGAGTCCAGAGGATTGTCGGGATTGTCGGTTGTCTCCTGGGCGTAGACCGGGGGAAGCAGACAGAGGAGGATGGGGGCGAGCAGGAGCGGCAAGAGCGGAATGCGCCGGGCAAGGAAGGCTGCCTGGAGGGATCCCGGAAATTCGCCCCGGCTCGCGAAGAGCTGATTGGGGGAGACTTCCTTCGATCCAGTCCAGCACTTCTGTTGCGAACGCGCTGGAGACCCTGGAGATGCCTGAACACCACGTTCGCGCCCAGATTTGGACGCCATGGCCTTACCTCTCGTCTGTCGATACTGGCACGACTGAGGGGCCTTCTGCAATAGCCAGTCGGGGGATAGGACAAACCAATGACAATTGCGGTTTCCTCGGGGTGCTGTGGTGGAGTTGGATGCGCGAATTCGCAATCAGGAAGCCGGGGAAGACAAGGAAGAAGCTGCGAAACGGGAGGGGAGAAACTGGAAGTAAGAGGCGAGACGGTGGGGAAGGGCGACGCCTGGGGAGCAGGATAGAATCGGGAAAACAGAACCTCCTTATGGCTCGCATTTATCCGTTCCGTGCGTTGCGTTACAACCTCGCCAGAGTCGCAGCCCAGGATGTCGTCACCCAGCCTTATGACAAGATCACGCCCGCCATGCAGCAGGCGTACTACCAGCGGAGCCCATATAACCTGTGCCGGATCATCCTGAGGATGCCGGAGCTGTTCGATCAGGAAGGCGACTCCTATGCGAACGCGGCACGGGACTTCCGGGCGTGGCGTGAGGAGGGAATCCTGGCGCAGGAAGGGCAGGCGTGCGTCTTTGGCTACGTGCAGCAATTTGCCCTGCCGGGCCAGCCGGGAAGGGTGAAGGAGCGGCGGGGATTCATCGCGCTGGGCGAGCTGTATGAGTACAGCCGGGAGGTGGTCTTCCGGCACGAGCAGACGCTGTCCAAGCCGAAGAACGATCGGCTGAACCTGCTGCGGGCCACGCGAGCGCATTTCGGACAGATCTTCATGTTGTATTCCGATCCGGCGAAGAGCGCGGAGGAGGTGCTGTTCGCTGATGGCGCGGCGGGCGAGACGCTGCCGGATATCGAGGTCACGGACGAATACGGTGTGGTGCACCGCGTGTGGAAGATGACGGACCCGGCGAAGATCAATCTGCTGGCGACCGCGATGGAGGACAAGAAGCTGATCATCGCCGACGGACACCATCGGTATGAGACGGCGCTGAACTACAGGAAGGAGCGTGGAGAGGCAGGAAACAGCGAGGTGTGCGAGCGACCCTTTGCCGGACCGCAGGCCGCGCACCCGGAAGCCACGGCCATGATGACGTTCATCAATATGGACAGCGAAGGGCTGGTGATTCTGCCCACGCATCGTGTGGTCTTTGGGCTGCCTGGATTTGAGACAGCGCGAATGCTGGAGGCGATGCTGCCGTATTTCGAGATTGAGGAGATCGAGAAGGACAGGGCCCAGGGTGCAGGGTCGAGCGTGCAGGAAACCGATTCGGGGACAGTCTTCATCGCGGTGACGGCGAAGGGGTGGTTTCGGCTGACCGCGAAACCGGAGCCGGTAGCTGAGGCGTTGAAGGGGATCTCGGCTCGGCAGCGGCAGCTCGATGTAGTGCAGCTGCATGCTCTGGTCCTGGAGAAGCTGCTGGGGATTTCGCAGGAGGCAATCCGGGATCAGACGCATCTGCGATATCTGCGCGACGCGGCGGAAGCGGCAGATCAGGTGACACGCGGCGAGGCGAACGTGGCGTTCCTGATGAATCCGGTGAGCATGGAGCAGTTGCGCGAGGTGGCGTTTGCGGGCGAGGTGATGCCGCAGAAATCGACAGATTTTTATCCGAAGCTGCTGAGCGGTCTGGCGATCTATGCGCTGGATTGAGGCGGTGGGAGCGCTGGCGATGGCCGCGGCCGCGGCAGGAATGCAGCAGCAGAGTCCGCCGGCCGTTTCGTTGCCGCCGACGCGGACCAGCCCGGTGCCCTCGGTTCCTGCGCCGGTGAATCCTCCCACGGTGCAGCCGCCGCGGTTTCTCGTGGTGGTGGATGCGGCTCACGGGGGCAGCGATATCGGAGCGCGCGTGAGCGGCGGCCTGCTGGAGAAGGACATCGTGCTGGGCATCGCGGGGCGGCTGCGATCGACTCTGCACGCACACGGAGTCGACGTGGTCATGACGCGCACGGGGGACGTGAATCTGGCCGCGGTGAATCGCGCGGAGACGGCGAACCATGCCCAGGCGGCCGCGTGCCTGACGATTCACGCAACAGCGACGGGAAGCGGGGTCCATCTCTATACTTCGTCGCTGACGCCGGCAGCGAACGGGCGGTTTCTGCCATGGGAGACGGCGCAGTCAGCGTACGTGACGCAGAGCATGAAGCTCGAGTCGGAGATTGATTCGGCACTGGCGCACGCGGCGATTCCGGTGACGCTGGGGCGGGCGTCGGTGGCGCCAATGGACAGCATGACGTGCCCTGAGGTGGCGGTGGAAGTCGCGCCGCTGGTTCCGGGACACGTGACGACCGCGAGACCACTGACGGATGTCACCTATCAGCGGTCGGTGGTGGAGGCGATGGCGGCGGCGCTGGAGCAATGGCGCAGCGACTGGAAAGCGGAATGATTTCAAAGTTCCAGAAGTATTTGTTCTTCGCGATGCTGTTGGCGTGCGTGGCGATGGCAGCGTTTCTGATCCGCCTGCGCAACCGCGCGCAGGACCGGATGGCGGCGCAGGCCATGGGGGCACCGGCGGATATGGCGGAGACGGCCACCAGCGCACAGAAGACGGTGACGCTGTACGTGCCCAACGATCTGGACGATTCGCTGACATCAGTCCAGAGGAGCATCTCGCTGCCGCAGGACAGAAATGCCCAGGCCCGCGTGTTGCTGGAGAAGCTGCTGGAGGCGTATCGCGCGCCGGACTCGACCCACCCGATGAATGTGGCGTCGGGCATTAACGATGTGTACTTTCTGGCG